>MDTG01119834.1_pt1 | contig 17197 bp, 15 predicted proteins | sample 811421 | NCBI WGS metagenome assembly MDTG01 (sample SAMN05326645, study PRJNA326480) | marine metagenome | isolation source: seawater | place: Pacific Ocean: South East | collected 2011
GTTCATTCTGTGGGAAATTGAAAATATAGTTTTATCCTCTAAATTATTTATTTCTTTAAGTATTTCATTTTCTGTAAATGTATCTAATGCGCTTGTGGCCTCATCAAATAAAAGTATTTTAGGATCATGTAATAAAGCTCGTGCTATTCCTATTCTTTGAATTTCACCTCCGGAGAGATTTGTCCCTTTTTCATTTAAATTATGTTCTACACCAAGCTTAAATCTGGAAGTAAGAGGTAAAAGATTTGATATTCTTATTATCTCAAAGATTTTTTCGTCCGTAACTAATTTATTATCAATTCCAAAAAGAATATTATTTTTTATAGTATCATTTAAAATAAAAATGTTTTGCGGAATTAGCCCAACCAGCTTTTTCCAATTAATTAAATTATGATTTATTAATTTATCATCAACCAACAATTTAATATTTTCGGATTTAATAAGTCCTGTCAAAATATTTAGAATTGTGCTTTTCCCTGATCCACTTTTACCTATCAAACCAATTTTTTTGTTTCTTGGTATTAGAATTTGAATATTTTCTAGACTGAATTTCTCATTATCGTTATGTTTAAATTTAGGTACAATTAATTCAATTGATTTACTGATTTGAATCGGACTATGACTTTCATTATCTTGTATTTCTGCGTGATCTACATTATTTATGTCATCGTAAATAACCTTAACTGAAGAATTTGTATATTTTATATTTTGCAGACAAGTAAATATTTTATAAATCGAGGGTAAAATTCTTAAACTGGCTGCAAACAGAAGAGCAATAAATTTTGTTATTTCGTTGTTGCTTTGTCCTGTATTTAATAAATAAAGAAAAATAATAGCTATTAAAAAAATTACAAATATTTCAAAAATTATTCTTGGTAGCTGACTTAGAAAATTAAATATTATAGAAATTTGAGCAAGAAAACTATTTTGCTCTTTAAATCTATCAATGAAAAAGTTTTTTCTTCCAAAAATGTTAATTTCTTTGATTGAAGATAATCCCTCATACATAAACCTCATTTGCTTCTCTCGAGCTGCTTGTCTTTGTAGGCCTAGGTTACCCATAACTTTTTTGATTAATTGAAAATATATTAATCCAAACAAAAATGATGATAATGATAAAATTATTGTTGCTATAGGATTTACTATTAATAAGAAAGTCATCACACCTAGTAATATAAAGATTTCAAGAATTACAAACATAAATGATGTTAGATTTAAGTTAAGTTCATCTAATTCTGGTATTAAATTTCTTGATAATTCAGATGAGTTTTTACGAACTATATATTTGTAGTCAGATGTAAGATATTTCAAAAAAAGCTTGTTAGATAATTCTTTTATAAACTTGAAGACAAAATGATTAGTTTTCCAAGAAACATATATTAGTAGACAAGCTTTAATTATTAAAAATAAAACAAATATTACAATTAAGACTAAAAAAATATTTTCTATGTTTAAATTAAAAAAATTAAAAATATTATTTAAAATTTCAAGTGAGAAAGAATTATCTATGCCTAAAAATGTATTTATGATTGGTAAAATAATCGCGAGATTTAATATTTCTGCACAAGATGCAATAAAACTCAAAAAAATTAAGATAACAAACTGTTGTTTTTGATTATTATTTAAAAGTTTTAAAATATTCATTATTATTTCAATTAGTTTTATTAAATATAATATTTGCTAAAATATTATAATTAGAAGTTCCTTTAATTTTTTCTGAAGTAAGATATTTGTATTTATAATAATCAAATTGTTTTTTATTTACTTTAACTTTATCAAATTTGAAATTTTTATATTTATAATTTTGTGTAATGTTTACTATTTTACATCCTGTCTCTTTTGCTAGAGCAAGACACAATCCGTATAGCCTATAATCTTTTTTTACTTCGTTTGAGTAGGTATTAAAATAAGGTGTAGATGATGCTATTGCGTAATTAACTGCAGATGAATGTGCATTGTAAGAAATGACAAATTTACTTGATGGTATAAGTTTAGTTGAAGCATTTATTGATCTATCAAAAGTCCGACCATGTTTTTCATTAAAATATGGATTAGTTTTATTTCTATTTTTGGGGTGAGGTATTACAATAACTTTAGCTTTATACTTTTTTTCAACATAATTGAGAAAATTATTAATTATATTATACCAATTTTTGTAATTGAAATTAAATTTTTTTCCAATCATAACCCAATCATCTGGAAAATATGGGCCTGCCGTATCAACATAAGTTATAATATTTTTTTTCTTTAAATTCTTTTTTATATTTAAATAATTTGAATAATCTCTCGCATGGAAATCTACTATTGTTTTTTTTTTGACTTTAACACAACATAATTGCTAAAAGATCCTGATTGTAAAATAAAAAGATGTTCAAAAGTTATTAAAGAATTTAAAAAAGTTACTATATAAATTTTCAAATAATAATACACTAAAAATGGATTTGTAAAAACTTTCTTATATTTACTAATATAAGTTTTTAAATTTTGTTCCATAGGAGGATCATAAACTTGTGGTGAAGGTGAAACTATTATAGGAAGATTTGATTTTTTTAAATGATAATTAATTATAATAGAGTTAAAACCATAACGACTCACGTTGTTGAAAATTGTTAAATCGTATTTTTTTTTCAATCTTTCAAATGACTTAATCCAATTAGATAGTGTGCCAAATTTATAATAATTTTTTTTATTTATTTCACCTAAAAAGACTGCGTCTAATCTTTTACTCAAAATATCTGAGAGATCATGAATAATAATCTTTAGATTGTGTTTACTTTCAAGTTTGTCAAATTCATATTTATACCTATCGATTTTAGTAAATTTATAAGACGATATATATAAGAGAACTTTTTTTTTCATAATGTTTAATTAAATGTTCAAAACTTGAACACAATAGCGTTCAATGATTGAACAGTAAAGACATTATTAATAAGGTAAATCAATGAAAAATTGATCTTATTTCACCAAAGAATTTATGAATTTACTCAGTTTATTTCCTAAATCACTCTTTTGAAAAGTTATTTCTATACCATTGATTTTTTTATTAGATGCTACAAAAAAACTATAGATAGGGTTTTGAAAAAAGTGATTTTTTTTGAAAATGAAAGCGTTGGCTTTTACTAAATATTTTTTATTTTGATAATAAATTTTAATATTTGAATTTTTATCACTTAATATTTTGATATTTAAAATAAGAAAAGGGAAATTATTAAGTGAAAAAGAATTACTGTTAACTTTAATTATTGTTTTAAAGTTAATTTTTCGGATATTTTTAGATGAACTGAATTTATTTAAAATTATAATTTGATTATTATTAATTTTATTAAATTTTAAATTACCTGAATAATATGGAGTATTATAAAAATAAAGTTCTGAATAATATATGTTGAGTTTTTTTTTATATTCAAATTTTTTATCAATTATACTATAATTTGTATATAATTTAGGATTATATATTTCATAAAATTCATTTGGGTTTACTTTATATGGAGATTTTAAAAATTGATTGATAAAAAATTTTTTATCTATTTGAGAATTTATATTAATAAGTTTTTTTTTGAACTCAACTAAAGGAATTGTGCAATCTATTAAATATTTCTTCTTATTAATTGTGATAACATTGAATACGTGATTATAATCATAACCATATTTATCTTTTTTTTTCGTATTCGCATATATCATTTTGCAATCAACTTTCATAATATCCATAATAAATTTAAATAATATTGCATAATGTTTGCAGTTCCCATAACCATAAATATTCAAAAGTTTGTATATATTCATCTGTTCAAATATATGAGCATCATATTTAAAGGAATGATCTTTAAATTTTAAATTCTTAAATATAAATAAAACTATTTTTTTTATATTATCTTTTGTCGGTTTTACTTTTTTTAATTTTTCAAATTCTTTAATTTGAAAATTTTTTTCGAAATTAATCATATATATTTTAATTTTTTATTTTTCTTTTATTAAAGTAATAAAAAATTTTTTGTTTATTTTTTTTTAGCATATAAGTCATACCAAATATGTCTGACTGGGACTTGAACCAAACTGGTTTATGATCAGCTATTTTAAAATATTTTTTAGGTAAAATTTTCCAATTAAATTTTTTATAATAAGGGATCATTTTTTTACTACAGATAAGGAAGGAATGTTTCTTAAGTTTTTTAATAATATTGTTGTTAAAACTTATTAATTCATTTGAAAGTCCTCGTCCATAAAAATTTTTATGTATGAGATAAGAGTCAAAGTAATAATAGTAGAAATATTTTTTATTTTGGTAAGCTTGTCTTTTTCTTAAAAGTGTATATCCGACTAGTTTATTTTTAAAAAATAACATATTATTTATGTCGAATGGCTCTACTTTTTTATTAAACCAACGAATTTGATTATTTAGTGTCCATTTCCAGTGTGAATTTTTCAGCTTACAAATTGAAGTAATTTCCTTTTTTTTAAGTTTTTTTGTTCTTTTGGAAATTAATGATATATTTTTTGTCACTTATTAACTTTTACCAACAGATTGTTTCAAAACCCAATCACCTTTATTGTTTTTGTAGAATAAATCCCTATTAGTCCAGCTATCTGAAATTTTTTTATACTCTTGTTCAGTAATTCCTAGATAGTCTAAAAATTCCTTGTAATATATTTTTGGAAATTCAGAATCATATTTTTCTACAAGTTTAACTGCTTCTTTTCTAGATAAATGACCTTCTCTAATTTCATGTCCTGCATCGGAAGTGCATCTTCCTAATCCAAACTTTAAATACATAAAGTGATAATGAAATCCGTCGGTCCTATCATCTAAAGACGCATATTTAGAATAAGTAGACTCTGATCTACCATCGGGGTTGGGTTTAAATCCAGTATTTTGTGCTGCATAGTAATAATGCTCCTGTGGATCCCAAAAATTATAATGACTCCAAAACTTTCGGGTTATTTTGTTTTTTATATACTCTTCCGGTGTCAATGATTCATAAAAATGGAGTTCTTTTTTTGTGTAGCCTTTTTTTAACCACTTCGAGACTGGAAAACTTGAAAACCAGTACTGTTCTTGTTCTTTTAAATTAAAGGTATCTTCTCCAGTTTCATTTGAGCCACCATATTGTTCTTCTCCATTTTCACCATCCATTATTAGATTTATTCCATAATGAATAGCTATTCTTGCTGGGAAATTTACTAAACCATAGATAAAAGGTTGAAACGGTTCACCTATTTCAATTAAAGAGTCTCGCATCAGCCTTCTATTAACGAGACTATCTGGCGAACCTAATATATTGGGAAGTCCTGCTTTAATTAAGCTTTGAAAATTCTCCCAGCCAATTTTTGTATAAATATTTGGCGACCAAGTAACTGTCAGAGGGTTCATCCCCCACTCGTACTTTAGTTTATGAGCGACAACAGCACTATCTTTGCCTCCGCTTGATGGCACAACAACATCATATTCTCCATTATTTCTCCTAAACTTTGATAATAATTTATCTAATTTTTTTCTCCTTTCATCCCAATCTATCTTTTTATTTCTTTCTTGAGTGTTGCATGCGTTACAAACTCCATCTTTGTCAAACACTATTCTTGGTCTTTGATTTGAAACAACACATTTTTTGCAAAACACAACTTTTGAAGGTAAATTGTAGAGTTTTTTTATATTTTGTGGCTTAATATTTTTTAAATAGTCTTTTTGAGAATTCATGAATTTAAAGTTTGCAAAATTTTTCTAGTAAATCTAATCCTTTTTTACCACTTTTTTCTGGGTGAAATTGCATTCCAAAAATATTTTTATATTGGACAGATGAACATATAAATTTTTCTCCAAAATTAAAATATGAAGATATAATTGATTTGTCTTTTGGCTCAACGTAATATGTATGTGTAAAAAAAAAATTCATATTTTTTCCATGGCTTATTATGTTTTTTTGCCTAAATAAATTATTATCTTTTAATGGTACCCAGCCAGTATTCGGTACTAAAAGTTTGTTATTCTTATTTTCTTTATGTAAATCTTTTACCTCTCCACTTAAAATTTTAAGACCAGTTGTTTTCTTAAATTCATAACTTATATCAAATAAAAGCTGCATACCAAGGCATATTCCCAAAAAAGGTTTACCACGTAGAATATACTCCTGTATAGCTAAGTCTAGACCTTTTTTTTTTAAATAATTCATAACTACTGGAAATGCACCAACACCAGGCAGTACTAAAGTTTTACTATTGGTAATTTTTTTTTTTATCACTTGTTACAATTGTGTCATAACCCAAATATTTAAAAGCTGCTTCTATGCTTTTTAAATTACTTGTGCCATAATCAATTATTGTAATTTTTTTCATACTCTTATTCCTTTTATATTTTTTTTTAATTCCTTCTTAATATTCATAATTGAAGTATTTTCAAATTTGTCAGAAAAATATTTATTTTTTGATAATAAATAACTTGTGTTTCCCTCTTTTTTATTATCGAATTTAAATTTGTCTGATTGTATTAGTGAATAGTGAAGTACAGATGAGATTGCAACTCCTGAAACTTTTTCAAGTTTAAGCACATCATTTAAATGCTTACAGTTTCCTGCGCCACCATGAATTATAAATGGAAGAGCAATCTTATCGTAGACAATATCAAGCAATTCTAAATCAAACCCTTCGCCTGTGCCTTCTTTAGCTATAGAAGTTAAAATTATTTCTCCTACACCTCTAGATTGAACTTCATCAACCCAATCTTTTACAAGTAAATCAGATGTTTCTCTACCGTAATCATGAAAACAATAGTATTTTCCATTGCTCTTTTTATTTGCTTCAATAGAAACTGAAATTGTGGATGACCCAAAATTTTTAACTGCGCTATCCAAAAATTTATGATTTTTAATTGCGGCTGAATTGACAAAAACTTTATCAGCTCCATTTTTAAGATTAAGTTCTATATCTTTTAATGTTTGGATTCCTCCTCCGACAGATATAGGTATAAATATGTTAGAAGATGACTTATTAATTAAATCTAAGATATATTTTTTTTCGTATAAACTGGCTACACAATCATGATAAATTATTTCATTAGCTCCGGCTTCGTAATAATTTTTAAAAAAAAAGTCTGGGTTACCCAGTACACGGAGACCCTCAAGGTTTATTCCTTTAACCAAATTTGGACCTTTAATGTCTAGCCTCGATATTATTCTTTTAAGCGGCATAAATTAGTAAATCAATATCAGAAAAATAGATCTTTTCAATAATCATCAAATCTTAACTGCGTTTATTTGATGTTTTTCTTTTAAATGTTGTGTAATACATGACCCTTAATAAATATTAAATTTAGGATAATTTATTTAATGATTAATAAAAGAAAAAAAAACCTTTACTTTAAAAATTCAAATAATTTTTACCATGGGATCATGTTTCATCATTTTCATGATCATCAAAAGTATTTAAAAGGACAAGGTACTATTTCTAAAAATCAATTTATTAGGATAATAGATTTTGTGGGTAAAGAGAATATCTTAAACGGCAAAGAATTTATCCAAAAACTTAAAACCGGTAAATTGAAAAAAAATGATTTATGTCTAACTTTTGATGATAGTGCAAAAAGTCAAATAGATATAGCATTACCAATTTTAAAGAAATTAAATATTAAAGGTATATTTTTTGTTCACACGTCAATCTTTGACAAATCTCAAAATCTACTAGAAATCTTTAGAGTTTTTAGAAACAGTTATAAAAAAGGAATGAACTATTTTTATAAGGATTTTTATAAAATATTAAATCGAAAAAAAGACCTTAATATTTTTTTTAAAATAAATGATGGACTAATTAAATCTTTGAAAAAAAAATTTAGTTTTTATTCAATAGATGATATCAAATTTAGATTAGTAAGAGATAGGTTTTTAAGTTCCAAATTATACGAAAAACTAATGAAAAATCTTATGAAAAAAAGGAATTTTCGTTACAAACAAAAAATGAAAAATTTGTTTTTTAGTAAAAAAGATTTAAAGAATTTAGTAAAATTAGGACATGTGATAGGTTTGCATTCTCACAGTCATCCAACTCTACTTGAAAAATTTAATTATTCTGATCAAAAAAAGGAATATAATACAAATATTTTTGAACTCACTAAAATCTTGCCAAAAAATTATAACATACAGTGTATGGCTCATCCTAGTGGAAGTTATAACTCAGAGACTCTAGAAATTTTAAAAAAATTAAATATAAAAGTAGGATTTAAACAGATTATGACCATTGAAAAAGAAAAAGGTATGAAAAAAATTAATAATTCATTATTGGAAATAGCTAGAGAAGATCATTCTAACATTTTAAAAAAAATGATTTAATGAAAATTACTTTATTCACCACTAATAATATAAGACACAACTATTTTGTAAATACTTTATCTAAAATTGCTGATGAATTGTATGTAGTTCAAGAAAATAAGAAATCATTAAAAGAAAATTTAAATTCAAAAATTATGAAAGATTATTTTGAAGAAGTGAACAAGGCACAATTAAAATTTTTCGGAGATCTCAAAGTAAAAAATTTTTCAAAAAATGTAAAATTACTAGCCATTCCTTTTGGTGAACTAAATAATTGCTCACTTCAGTACTTATCTGATTATTTAAAAAGTGATGTTTACATAGTTTTTGGTAGTAGTTACATTAAGGGAGAACTTGTAGATTATTTGATTAATAAAAAAACTTTTAATATTCACATGGGTGTTTCTCCGTACTATAGAGGAACAGATTGTAATTTCTGGGCATTGTACGACGGCAATCCACATTTAGTTGGTGCTACAATTCATATGTTATCAAAAGGCTTAGATAGTGGATCTATTCTTTATCATGCGATGTCTAATATAAAAACGAGTCCATATGAATACACAATGTCTACGGTCAAATCTGCATTTAGATCGCTTACAGAAAGAATTAAAGATAAATCATTGTTTAAAATAAAATCCATAAAACAAGACAAATCAAAAGAAATAAGATACTCAAAAAAAGATGATTTTAACCAGAAAGTTCTTAAAAATTACAACAAAAAAAAGATCGATTTAAATATTATGCCAGATAGTAATTTCTACTTAAAAGATCCTTTTTATTTAGATGAATAAATATTTTTTTTATGAATTGTCTCTGCGGACTTAAACTCGTGTAAATAATCGATATCTGAAAATCCATGTTTAATTATATATGGTAAAGTTGAAACTCTTATAAATTTTTTATCATTTAGGAAACTTTTGACTTTAGAAATATAAATATCACCGCTTGGAATGAAATAATTACTTTTGCGAATAATATTTTTTTGTGAATTTGCCTTTTTAATTTTTGTGTCTTTTATTCTATAAACATTAATGTAATTTTCTTTAATTTTATAGAAGCTTACACATGATGATGCCTTACTTTTAGAAATCATTTCTAATGACTCATTTATGCTTTTAACGGTTCTTAGTGGTGAAGTAGGTTGAAGTAAAATAAAATAATCGAAGTCTTGTAGCGAATTTTTGATAATTTCATTTTCAATTACATCCTCGATTTTACTATTTTTTAAAGATAATTGTTTTGCTCTCTTTGAGGCAATAATTCCTTTATAGTTTGAACAAAAATTAAGAATTTTTTTTGAGTCACTTGAAACCAAAATTTTGTTTATATATTTACTTTTTAATGCTGATTCGATGGTCCATTTTATTAAAGGCTGACCATTAAATTTTTTAAAGTTTTTATTTTTCAGTCTGGTACTGTTTTTTCTTGCAGGAATTATCGCTATGATTTTTTTCTTTTTCACTCTAATTCTCTCTGGTAAAATCTATAGATTGTCCTAAGTCAACCCAAGCATTACTAGGGATAGGATAAATACCAATTTTTAAATTTTTATTTAATGCTCTTTTAATTAAATCAACGAAGCTTAAATTTTCATTTTTTTTAATTAGTTTGAAAACTTTTCCATTAACAACATATAATCCAGAATTAGCTAAGTAATTTTTTTCTGGTTTTTCAGTAATGCTTTGTAGTTTATTATTAATTGTTTTACATACCCCATAAGGTATTCTTTCGTTTTGGACTGACACAACTAAAGTAATATCAAATTTACTTTTTTCGTGATAAGAAATTAAATCATTGTAATCTACATCTATAATTACATCACAATTTGATACAATAAATTTTTTTTTATTTTTAGACAATTTAAAAAGAATTCCAGCAGTCCCGAGAGGTTTTTTTTCCTCTAGGAATGAAACTTTGTAATTAGGGTTTAGTTCTTTAAAAAATGACTTTACTAAAATATTTTTATAATTAATTGAAATAATAAATTTTTTTATTCCATAATTTGAAAAATTATTTATCACATTCTCAATAATAGTTTTGTTTTTATAAGGAAGTAAAGGCTTTGGTAAAATATTTGTATATGGTTTTAACCTAGTGCCCAGACCTCCGGCCATTATAACAGTTTCAAATTTTTTATTTTTTTTAATTAATATTTTTTTCTTATTAAAAGTACTTGGTATAAAATCAATAACTTTTTTATTTTTATCAACTACTGGTATTAAGTTTATGTCTAATTTTTTAAATTTTTCTTTAATATCAATTTGAGACAGCTTATCTTTGCGAACAAAATAGCATTTTTTGTTAAAATATTTTAAAATTTTAAAATTTAACTTAGCACTTTTCAATATCGCTCTTCTGACGTCTCCATCGTTAATTGTTCCTAATAAAACATTTTGATCATTAATAACAATTAAGCATTTAGATTGGCTGCTTTGGAGTTTCACTAAAGTTTCTAAAATAGTACTGTTTTTTTTAATTAAAATATTTTTCATTTCAATTTTTAATTGATAGTTTTTTATTTAATAGTTTTTTCTCATTTTTAAAGTTTTTAATAATGATATTTAAAATTTTTTTTGATGTAAAACCATTTCCGAAATGTAATTTCATTTTAGCAATTTTTTTTCTGAACTTTTTTGAATTAGCTTTATTGATAGATTGTTTTATCTTAGAAAATTTACAATCAGTTTGAATGACCGAGTCGTGCAAAAATCGACCTTTCTGTCTATTTCCAATATTGATAGTTGGTATTCTGAAATATGGCAATTCAATAATGCCGCTCGAAGAATTTCCAATTACAAATAGTGTATTGTTTAAAAAATTAAAATAATACTTTGATCCTAAAGATTTAATAAATTTAAACTTTTTATTATTTTTAACAGTCTTTTTTATAAAGCTAATATATTCTGATGATTTATTTTCATGACCTGGAGATGTAATTATAACCTTTAAATTAAACTTATTCAAAGCAGCGACTATTAAAGAAAAATTTTTTTTCCAATTAAAGTCTTTATTTATTGTTTCAGGATGATAAGTCAAAATTACTTGATTTTTTCTTAAATGGTTTTGTGCTAATTTAGTTCTAATCTTTAATAAGTTTTCAACACCTAAAGATCCAACATTATGAACTCTAAATTTTTCTTCTGATAAATTTAAAATATTTCTTTTATATTGATTACAAATTGTAAAATGAAGATGCGCTGACTTAGTTATCATATGCCTAACTTGATCATCTAAAACTCCTTCAGTTATTTCACCTCCATGTATATGAATAATTGGTTTTCTATAAATTATTGAAGAAGTAATGATAGGCAATCTTTCAATTCGGTCACCTAAAATTACAACAGCATCAAATTTATGGTTTTTAAATACATTATTAATTTTTTTTTGTGTTTTATAAATACTATTTGATTGTCCTAATAAATTGTCAACTTTATCTACTGTTTTAAATTTTGCTGTGATTTTAAAGTTTGATCTTTTAATTTCATTAATTGTATTTCCATAATTTTTCTCTAAATGGGTTCCGTAAACAAAGAGTTTGTAATCAATTTTTTTATTCTGCTTAATTTCTAAAAGTAAAGGTTCAAAAATTGACATGTCGCCTCGAGTAGACGTAAAAAAAGCTAAAGTAAGTTTCATTTAATCGTCAGTCCCATCCTCATTTACGGTATGTCTTAAATAATATTTTCCTTTTACCTTTTTCCATAAATGCGGTGAACGAAATTTATCGCACAATTTATGAAAAAAATTAGGTTTAATATTCAGATAGTCCATAATCTCCTTAAAATAAATGTTGGGAAATTCACCATCATACTTCTTTATAAGTTTTTTTCCTTCATCTATGGAAATATGATTGTTTCTAATTTCTTGAGAGACATCATATGTTGCTCTTCCAATACCAAATTTAATAAATGAAGTATAATAATGTAAGTCATCAATTTTATCGTCAATACTATTATATTTGCTATATGTGCCTTGAGTTCTAAATGGTCTAGGCCTAAAACCGCAATTTTCTACGCTATAATAATAAGCTTCTTGAGGAATCCAATTTAAATAGTATCCAAGATAATGGCATTCGATTTTATCATTATATTTTTCAGCATTTAAAGGTAGAAACGACTCGATATCTTTCATCTTAAAACTTGTCTCGTCTAAAATTTGACTAACTTTTTTTCCGCCAAGATATAATTTTTTAATATTTTTAAATAGATAATAAGATTTATCTCTCAAAGAAGTATTGTTGTCAGCAATAGGGTTGCCATGCTCCGCTTCGTTTTCACCGAAAAAAACTAGAGGAATTTTATATTTTTGTGCCATTTTAGGAGCAAAGTTTTTTTGACCAAGAATAAACGTCTGGAAAGGGTGAAGTAAATTAACAATAGACTCTCTTGTAAGATAAATCATCAAGTCAGCATTTCTTTTTGCAGTTATATTTTCTGTTGAGCAAAATTTTAACCAATTCTGGAAATTCTTTTTTCCATAGCTTGTATAAAGTATTGGTGGCCACGTGACCGTAAGCGGACTCATGCCATACTTTTCTTTTAAGATGTGAGTTGCAAAACAACTGTCTTTGCCACCACTTCCAGGCACTATACAATCATATTTTCCGTATTTTCCCCTGTGTTTATCAAGTAATTTTAATAATTTTTTTTCTCTTTCTTCAAAATTAATTTTCAGTTTTCTTCTTGAGTATTTCCAACTATCTGAAATACCATTTTTATCAATATTCAGTGTTTTTTTCTTTGTCTTTTTTGTATGGAGAAATTCTACGGCTGAATTAGGTCTTTGATTAGAAATCAAAGTTTTTTTGCAAAAAACAACTTTTTTAGGAAGGCCATAAAAACTTGTTAATTTCATATCAAAGAGTCCTTGCTACTCCAAATTTTTATAAATTTTATATTTTGAAAGTTATTTTTCATATTTAAAACTTTATCATTTGTCCTTTTGAATAATTTTTGTTTGATTTTTTTTTTAAAATTGTATCAATTTTCATTGGTGAAATTCCCGACCCAGGTCTTAAACAAATTAAATTTGCTTTTGAAAATCTTTCTCCTTTTTTTACCTCCTTAGATGTAAAGATTGATTTTCTAGCAACTAAAATATTTTTTTTCTCGCTTTGGCTTACTATTTTTTTTCTATTTCCTAAAATTATCTCTGTGTTTCTAATTGCCTTTACTGTTTCAGCCAATTCTTTTGGGCTCAGGCTTGATGCATGATCTGGTCCTTTCATTTTTTTTGAAATAGTAAAATGTTTTTCAATAATTTTAGCTCCCAAAGCTACAGCAGCTACTGGAACTTCTAAACTCAAAGTATGATCAGAATATCCAACATCGAAGTTAAATTTTTGTTTAAGATATGGAATCGCATTTAAATTTATATCTGACAGAGGTGAAGGGTATTCAGTATTACAATGAAGAAGATAAATTTTTCTTTTTTTATTCCCTAAAATATCAAGCGCTTTTTTAATTTCAAAAGTCTCTGACATGCCTGTTGATAAAATAATATCTTTAGCGTGTTTACCAATAACTTTTAGAAGGGGAAGATTGGTAATTTCTCCTGATGGGATTTTAATAAAATCCAAATTAAATTTCATTAACCACTTGAAGCTATCAATGCAAAAAGGGGAAGATAAAAATTTAATTTTCTTTTTTTTACAATAATTGATAATTTTCAAATGCATACTATAAGACATTTCTAATTTTTTAATCATGTTGTAATGTGATTTATTTTTTACATTTTTTTTTTGATATGATGCTTTAGGTGCTTTTTTTGATACTAAAGTTTCAGCTTTAAATGTTTGAAATTTAACATAATCAGCGCCTGCTTTTTTAGCAATATCAACTAATTTATAAGCGTTTTTGAGAGATCCATTATGATTAGCGCCCGCTTCTGCAATTATTATTACTTTTTTTTTCATTTACAAATTTTTAAAACATTTTTAATTATTTTTTTTTGTTGTCTCACCACTAAACCAGGGTGTGAGGGCAACACTACTACTTTTTTCCAAATTGAATGTGTATTATTCAAATTAGACTTCTTAAATTTAGTATAGGGTTTTTGTAAATGAAGAGGCTTCCAAAACAAATCCATTTGAATGCCAGACTTAATAAAAGCATTTTGTAATTTTTTAAATTCTTTGTAAGATTTTACCATCACGGCAAACACCCAATTTATATAATTTTGATTAGTAATTAATTTTATATCTTTTAAATTTAAAAAATATTTATTGTAATTATTAAAAATTTTTCTCTTTATGTTTAAAATATTTTTTATGTTATTTAATTGTGATATCCCTAATGATGCTTGAACATTAGTCATTTTGTAGTTAAATCCAACTGTCTCATAATCATATTTTTTAGATTTTTTTCCTACATTAGCTAACATTCTTACTCTTGAAGATATTGATTTTGAGTTTGAAGAAAACATTCCACCGGCTCCGGTTGTTAATGTTTTATTTCCATTAAAAGAAAAACAAAAATTCATTTCTTTTTTTTTTATAAAATTAAAAATTTTTGGGTCATGGCATGCAGCAGTGTCAAATAAAATTTTCAAATTATGTTTCTTCGAAAAACCTAATAAATTATCAAAATCAAGTTTTTTTCCAAATGTAGAAACAGGTATTATTGCTCTAACTATAGACCCATTTTTTTTTAAAATTAATCTGCCAGACTTTTTGTGAGTTTCCTTTTTTAGTATTTTTTCAATTGTTTCAAGTGGTAAATTAAAATCTTTATCACAATCAAAAAACCATGGATTTGCATTGTTGTAAAGGATTGCATTTGCCGTAGCAGCAAAAGTATACGATGGCAAGATAACTGTGTCACCCTCTTTAACACCTAAAGCTTTTAAACCTAAATGAAGAGCTGAAGTTCCTGAATTTAAAGCAACGGAGTATTTAAATTTATATTTTGATGAAAAGGTTTGCTCAAATTTATTTACCAATGGGCCGGCCGTAGAAACAAAATTTGATTTTAAGCATTTGTTTAAGGTAACTCGGTCTTTTGCCTTAAAATAAGGAATATATGTGTTTATCATTTAAGTGTTGTAGTATTTTTTTGATCTTAAATCTCCATAACTTTTTGAATTTATATTATCTAAAATTAATTTTGTAGCATTTAACAAATTGCTTCCAGGACTCAAATTGAAATATTTTTTCATCTTCCCGAAGTCTAAATGATAACTTCTTAGATCTTTGTCCTTATCAATTATATCCATTTCAATATCAGGAAAAAAATTATTTTGGACTATTTTTGCAATATCTATTTTTTTATAATTTTCTTTATCATACCCCATATTAAATATTTCAGATCTAAATTTTGAGTTTGTTGACTCTATAACTTTTTTATAAACTCTCGCCGGTTCTCCAACCCACATCAATGGTCTAACCATGTCTGGTCCAAAAACTTTGATTTCCTTTTTTAATACTGCGTCTAGAACTAAATGATTTAGGATTAGATCGAAACGCATCCTTCTAGAATGCCCGTAAACTGTTGATGGTCTGAAGATTGTGATCTCAATATCGTCAGAAAAGTTCTTCAATAAACTGTTCTCACAATCAATTTTTGTCTTGGCGTATAGTGATACTGGATTTAACTTTGTTGTTTCGTTTGCAATTTCATCGGTATTTTGAACCCCGTAACTACTTGCAGTAGACATAAAAATAAATTTTTTTATTTTTAGTTTCCGCGCTAAATCGCATAAATTTATTGTAGCATCGTAATTTATCGTAATAGTCTCGGTTTCAGAAATTTTACAGGCAGCTTCTCCGACTAGGGCTGCTAAATGAATTATAGCCTCAGCTCCACTTAAATAAGTTTCTAGTTTCTTTAAATTTCTAATATCATCATTGAATATTTTTAAATTTTCATTATTTTTTAAATTTTTTAATGACTCTGTGTCAAATGAAAATCTATCAATTACTACAACCTCGTAATTCGAATTAAGAAGCTCTTCAACTACGTGACATCCAATATATCCAGCGCCGCCAGTTATAATAATTTTCTTTTTATTCATATCCAATTTTTATCTCCTGAAATTTTGTAAATAGTTTTATGAGGAATTTTAATATTTTCCCATACTTTCATATTATCTAAAATGTATTTACAGTTTGAAAGATGCTTTGCAATCAATTTATTATTTTTTTTAAACTCTTTGTGATCTATGCTTATTACAACACAATCAAACTTTGACAAACCTTGTGGATACTTAAATGAATTTACTCCAGCTATTTTCTTTATTTCACTTGGTGAGTAATAAGGATCAAATAATTTTACACTAATTTTTTTCGATTTAAGATATTTAATGAAAGGTATAACAGGAGATAAAATATCAACTTTTAAATTTCCTTTATAGGATAATCCAAGAACGCCAATTTTTTTAAAACCTTTTTTAATCAAAGATTTTGCAATTAAAATATTTATGTCATTGTCAGTTTTTATGGTTTCTCTCAATAAAGTTAACTTTGATTTATCTTTTACTTCTTTCAAAACATATTGGCTAGATAAGGGTATACAATAACCTCCCGTACCAAATCCTGGGTGATAAGTACCAACATTCCATTTTGTTCCAACTAATTTTAGAACCTCTCGCATATTTTCTTTTGGATATGCAAGAGATAATTGATTAGCTAAAGTAATTTCCATATGCCTATACGCATTCTCAATACTTTTTACCATTTCCGAAACTTTGTGTGACGTGGCTTCGTGAAGATTTTTGCAAACTATAGACAATATATTTTTAATTATTTTAGATGATCGATTGTCAGTAGAGCCAAACACTCTATCTATATCAACTAAACTTTTTGTGCCTTCTACAAACCAATCTCTTCTTGGGGCTACACCGTAGATGAAATCTTTGCCAGGTTTTAAATCATGTTTTTTAAAAAAAGGAATAATTTTTTTTTCTGA
>MDTG01130456.1_pt1 | contig 17196 bp, 16 predicted proteins | sample 811421 | NCBI WGS metagenome assembly MDTG01 (sample SAMN05326645, study PRJNA326480) | marine metagenome | isolation source: seawater | place: Pacific Ocean: South East | collected 2011
ACCCGCGAACCGTTCGAAAGCGCGCTTTCGGAGCGTTACCTCGTCTATGCCCTGTCAACGATTACAGCGCGTTCGCTGCCGGACCTGCGCGATGGGCTGAAGCCGGTTCACCGCCGCCTGCTGTGGACGATGCGGCAATTGCGCCTGTCGCCCGACAGCACGTTCAAGAAGTCTGCTCGCGTGGTGGGCGACGTGATCGGCAAGTATCACCCGCACGGCGATGTGGCGGTCTACGATGCGATGGTGCGCCTCGCCCAGCCGTTCACGCTGCGCTACCCGCTGGTGGAGGGGCAGGGCAACTTCGGCAACATCGACGGCGATAACGCCGCTGCCTACCGCTACACCGAATGCAAGCTGACGCGCACCGCGATGCAGCTGATGGACGGGCTGGACGAAGGCACCGTCGAGTTCATCCCCACCTACAACAACGAGGAAGAAGAACCGGTCATCATGCCGGGCCTCTTCCCCAACCTGCTGGCGAACGGGGCCAGCGGCATCGCCGTGGGCATGGCGACCAGCATCCCCAGCCACAACGTGGCCGAAGTGCTGGATGCCGCCGAGATGGTGATGTTCAACAAGGACGTTACCCACGAAGAGCTGATGAGCGTCTTCAAGGGGCCGGACTTTGCCACCGGCGGTCTTGTGGTCGACAGCCCGGAAGCGATTTCCAACGCTTACGAAACGGGCCGCGGCTCCTTCCGCGTGCGCGGACGGTTCTTTGCCGCCGAAGCCGAGAGCGAAGCAGACCGCGAGGCGGGGATCGAGCGGCAGAAGGGCGGGGGATACCAGCTCGTCATCTCCGAAATCCCCTACCAGGTGCCGAAGAGCAAGCTGATCGAGCAGATCGCGCAGGCCATTTCGGACAAGAAGCTGCCGATCCTGGAAGACGTGCGCGACGAGAGCGACGAGCAGGTGCGCATCGTGCTGGTGCCGCGCAGCCGCAATGTCGATCCCGAACTGCTGAAGGAAAGCGTCTACAAGCTGACGGACCTGGAAACGCGCTTCAGCCTCAACCTCAACGTGCTGGATCACACCCGTACGCCGATGGTGATGGGTTTGAAGGAGCTGCTGCAGAACTGGGTCACGCACCAGATCGAGATCCTGCAACGCCGCACGGCGCATCGCCTCGCCAAGATCGCGGACCGGCTGGAACTGCTGGAAGGCTACATCATCGCGTTCCTCAACCTCGACCGGGTGATCGAGATCATCCGTACAGAGGACGAGCCGAAACCGGTGATGATGAAGGAATTCGGCCTTACCGACAGGCAGACCGAGGCCATCCTGAACATGCGCCTGCGCAGCTTGCGCAAGCTGGAGGAGATGCAGCTTCGCACCGAGAAGGACGAACTGCTGAAAGAGCAGGACGAGCTGACGAAACTGCTAGAAAGCCCGGCGCGCCAGCGCACCCGGCTGAAGCGAGACATGGCCGCCCTGCGCAAGGAATACGGCGAGGATACCGCCATCGGCGCGCGCCGCACGACCATTGCCGAGGCCGCGCCGACGGTGGAATTCAATCCCGATGCCATGATCGAGAAGGAGCCGGTGACGGTGATCCTCTCGGCCAAGGGCTGGGTGCGCGCCGCGAAGGGCCACGTGGACCTTGGCGAGGACGGCTGCGGCGATTTCAAGTACAAGGAAGGCGACGGTCCGGCCTTCGCGGTCCATTGCCAGACGACCGACAAGCTCTTGCTGGCAGGGGCGGACGGGCGCTTCTTCACGCTGGGCGCGGACAAGCTGCCCAGCGCGCGCGGCTTTGGCGAGCCGGTGCGCAACACGCTCGATATCGACGCGGCAACGCAAATCATCGCCGTGGTGGTGCACGAGAAGGACAAGCAGGTCCTGCTCGCCTCCACCATCGGCAAGGGCTTCGTCGCGATCACGGACGAACTGCTGGCCGAGACCCGCAAGGGCCGGCAGGTGGTGAACCTGAAAGGCGATGCGAAGCTGACCGTGGCGCGCGAAGTGGCGCCTGCGCACGATCACGTCGCCGTGGTGGGCGAGAACCGCAAGCTGGTGGTCTTCGCGCTGGAGGAAATGCCTGTCATGACGCGCGGGCAGGGCGTGACTCTGCAACGCTATCGCGACGGTGGCCTGTCGGATGCCACCACCTTCACGCTGGAAGAGGGCCTGAGCTGGCAGATGGGCGGCAAGGGCGACCGCACGCGGACGGAGAACGAGATCGGCATGTGGAAAGTCGCGCGCGGCGCGGCCGGCCGATTGCCGCCGCAGGGCTTTCCGAAGGATAATCGCTTTTAATCATAGATCTGCTTGCTAGGGTAAAGTTTTCAACAGGGAGAATAATTGATGGCAGGCAATATTTCAGACGACGGGCAAAGTGTTTTAAACCTTTCCGAGTTCTACGAGATCGAAGAAGATGGATCGGAAGAGATTACTTCAGCTGAAGCCGATGGGGGGCTGGAAGAAGACGAATACCAGGTAATGGCTCGTGGTCTGGGCGCAGGAGATATCCTGCGCATCGAGACCAAGCTCAATACACGTTGGACCGGCGTGCGCTCTTGCAGTCGCCGATCCGTTGCCGGCCGTGCGATCATGAGCAAGCTGGAGCGTTGGGCAACGGCCCAGATGCGCGAACATCGCGGCCTGCAATTCCTGCGCTACAATCTGGATGGGCCCGCCCGCTATCGCTGGGAAAATCGCCGGAACAGGTGGACGGGCAAACGAAGCTGCACCGGATGGTCCACCTTCGCGGTGTATATCGAGTTCAAACGCCCATAACAAAAAACCCGGCAGGATCGCTCCTGCCGGGTTCCTTGGTGATCTTGGTAAGCTGGAAGCTTAGCCGGCCTGTGCGGCCAGGGCAGCTTCGAGGTCGGCCATCATGATACGGGCGACGAGCGCGCCGTTCTGGTCGACTGCGAACATTTCCTTCGGCAGCGTGACCTTGCTCTCGTCTTCGCGCACGATCACGACGTTGGCTTCGTCGATCATGTCGACGGTGCCCAGCGGCTGCGGATCGGCGGTGACGACGGCGGCGCCTTCGACGAGGGCAGCGGCAAGCGCGGCTTCGGCTTCGGCCAGCTGCTGTTCATGCATCTGCACCAGCTGCGCCTTGGTGACATTCAGGGTCGGGCCGGTTTCGCCTTCGCCGAACAGGTTGGCGGGCAGGGCGATCTGGTATTCGTCGACCGACAGCAGCACGGCCTGTTCGTTGGTCTGGGCCACGGTGCCGATGGCGTTGCCGTCGTTACCCATCACGGTGTCGCCCACGTCCTGCGCCATGGCAGGGCTGGCGGCGAGGGCAGCAACGGCTGCGGCGGCGGTGAGTGCGATCTTCTTCATGCAAATAATCCCCTTCCATCCAGACCCTTCGCATGTGCGGGTCCGGGAGTTCTAATTCGTCCGACATGGCCAGGAATGGCGCCGGAAATGGCACACGGGCGGCAAGCACCCGGCCACTTGCCGGGGCAGACACAGACGGCGCAAACGCAGCGCCGATCCCGTTAAAAAGCCTTCTAGCAGACGGCTTCTGAACACTACCTGCACCAGCCCGGCAGCCAATTTCAAGGAGAAATTGTAAGCGATGCGTACTAATTATCGCCGGGCAATTCTTCGCGCAGCAATTGATCGACACGGCTCCGATCGGGGAAACCTTCTTCCAGCCAGCGGTTTTCGACCGCTCGCAATACGCGCGCAACTTCCGGTCCGGCGTCCACCCCGCGTGCGACAATTTCGCCGCCTTTCAAGGGAAACTGCGGGATTTCCCACCCGTCCAGCACCGCCGTCGATTGCTCTGCCAGAAGCAGCAGGTCGCGCGCCACGTCCATTCCCTCGCGGTAGGCGAGCACGCGGGCATCGCCAGGCCTGCGGGCGCGGGCGGCAAGGCGGGCGAGGCGCTTCTTGTGCGCGTTCGAAAGGCGCAGGCGCGCCGCGACCTGTTCGGCAGTCTTCGGTTCTGCGGGCAACATGGCGGCAAGGCGGCGGATCGCATCGGGAGCGGCGCCCTGTGCGGCTTCCGTCTGCGTCAGGGTCGAGAGGCGGGCAAGGCCGCCCTCATCCACTTCGGGCAGGATCACCGGCAGCACGCCGCGATCGAACATGCGGCGCACGGTGGGCACCGGATCGGCAAGGTCCAGCAGGCCGAGCAGTTCCATCGCCACGCGTTCACGGCTCAGGCCCTTCAACGTGGGTGCCAATGCGGCGCAGGCATCCTCGCCCTCGTCATCCAGCACGGAGCCGAACCGCGCCTGGAAGCGGTAGTAGCGAAGGATGCGCAGGTGATCCTCGCGGATGCGCTCGCGCGCGTCGCCGATGAAGCGCACGCGGCGCGCCTCCAGATCGTCCAGTCCGCCGAAATAGTCGCTGATCTCCAGCGTTTCGGGATGGGCGTAGAGCGCGTTGATCGTAAAATCGCGCCGTGCGGCGTCGTCCCGCCAGTTGTCGGCAAAGGCCACGGTGGCGCGCCTGCCATCGGTGGCGACGTCCTTGCGCAGGGTGGTAACTTCGACCGGGCCGCCATCCACCACGGCGGTGACGGTGCCGTGATCGAGGCCCGTTGGCACGACCTTGATGCCTGCCTCCTTCAGCCGCGTCATCACCTCTTCGGGATGGAGCGGCGTGGCGGCGTCGATATCCTTTACCGCAAGGCCGAGCAGCGTGTCGCGCACCGCGCCGCCCACCCAGCGCAGGTTATCCGCGCCAAGCGCGGCGACGAGCTGCGCGAGGTCTGCGCGCTGCGTCCATTCAGCTTGGGAGAGAGTGGCCTTCGTCACGCTTCGCCTTGAGCACGAAGCGCCTCGCTATTCAACCAGATCGTCCACCGACAGGCGGTGCGAGAGGTGGGCGATGATCCCCGCCGTGATGCCCCAGATCCGATGGCCCTGCCAGTCGATCTCGACGTAGGGCCGCTCGTTGCCGTTGAACATGCCGATCTTCGGCTTGTGGTTGGACTGGTCGAGCAGGTGGCGCAGCGGCGCCTCGAACCAGTCGGCAACCTCGCGCGGGTCGGGCCGGATCTCGATATCGGAGGGGATGACGCCCAGGACCGGCGTGAGGCGGTAGCCGCTACCGGTGGCGAAGGTGGTTGCCTCTCCCACCACGCGCACGCGGGCGGGATCGATCGCGAGTTCCTCCTCAGCCTCGCGAAGGGCGGCCTCGATAACTGTTTCCCCGGCTTCCAGCTTGCCGCCGGGGAAAGAGACCTGTCCGGGATGGCTGGGCATGGTGAGGGGCCGGTGGGTGAGGAGCACGCCGGGTTCGGCCCGCTCCGTGACCGCAATCAGGACGGCGGCATCGCGCAATTCCTGCCCCACCACGAATTCGCTGTCGTCCCGAATGCCCGCCATGCCGACGTGCTGCGTGTCGGCGAAATGGCGATGCAGACGGTCGAACAGCAGGCTCATTCGGCAGGCACCAGGGAAAAGGTTTCGCCCAGGCTGGTGACGGCAAGCGGCTCGTGCCCCTTTTCCAGCGCATGTTGCGCCAGTTGCATCCAGGTCGACCGGTCCAGCTTGGCCTCGCACCCGTGGCGCACGGCGAGATAGATCGACGGTGCCTCGGCATCGCCCGCAGCGCGCAGGGGATTGTCCGGCCCGGCGATTACCAATTCATCGGTGTTCAGCCGGAACGCGAGTGCATCGTCATCCTCGCGCATGTCGGTGGCGATGAAGGCGGCGTCCTCCACCTCGATCGTCTGCCGGTAGTGCGGGGTGACGAGATAGTGCTGCCCGTGCGCCGGATCGCGCCACAGCAGGCTGGCGAAGGCCCGTACCATCGCGGGGCGGGTGATCGGGCTGCCGTCGTGATACCAGGTGCCGTCCGCCGCGATGCGCATGTTGCTGTCGCTGGTCGCTTCCGGCTTCCAGGTGTCGACGGGAGGCAGCTTGCGCGCCTCGACCTGCTCGGCAATTTCCAGCAGGTTCATTCCGGCAAGGTCGGGCGGGATATCGTAGGCCATGATTCACACCAGATGGCCATTGATGTCAGCCAAGCCAAGGGCCCAAAGTGCCGTGGTCGGGCAAAACGCCGGGATTGTCCGTGCGAACCAGCAGGCGATGCCGTTCGAACGGGCCGGGCAACTGCCAGTTCTGCGTCGGCGCGCCGTGAAAACCGAAGCGGCCGTAGTATTCTGGATCGCCGATCAGCACCTGCGGCAGCGGCGCGGCCGGGTCCATCGCGTCGAACATGGCGGCAAACAGCGCCTGCCCGAAACCCTGGTTGTGCCGTTCGGGCACCACGGCGACGGGGCCGACCATGAGCATCGGGTGGCGGCGGCCCTGATCGTCCGTGAGCGCGACGGGCCATGCCTGGATGGTGCCGACGAGATAGCGGTTCTCGTCCACTACGGCGAAGCTCAATGCAGGCAGCCAGTCCGTCCCTTCGCGCACCTTGTATGCGGTGCGCGAATGACGGTCTTCCCCGAAGGCACGGTCGAGCAACTCCTCGACCATGGCGGGGTCCACTTCGGCTAGCGGAATCAGGGTGGCGGTAACGTCGGTCATGAGGGGCGCGCCGATAGGGCGGCGCGCCCACAGGCGCAACTGTTTCGCGCGTTACCTTTTCGCCTAACCCTTCGGCGTCAGCCGGATCAGGCGGCCCTCAGCGCCGTCTTCGATCACCCAGAGCGCCCCGTCCGGAGCTTGGGCGATATCGCGCAGGCGGCGCGGGAATTCGTAGCGCGCGGCTTCATCCGCCGAGTTGGCCGCGGCATTCACGGTGACGCGGCTGATCGACTGGGTGCGCAGGTTGGCGATCAGCAGCTGGCCCTGCCAGTCGGCGAACATGTCCCCTGTGTAGAAGGTCATGCCGCCCGGTGCGATCACCGGGTTCCAGCTGATTGCGGGCTTCACGAAAGGATCGTCCGCCGTGTGATCGGGAATATCGCTGCCGGAGTAGTTGTCGCCGTTGGAGCGGGTGGGCCAGCCGTAATTGTTGCCGGGGTCGACAAGGTTCAGCTCGTCACCCCCAGCCGGGCCGTGCTCCAAAGCCCACAGGTTGCCGGCGGGATCGAATTCCAGCCCCAGCATGTTGCGCTGGCCGTAGGACCAGATCTGGTCGGCCGGGCTGCCGCGGTCGGCAAAAGGGTTGCCGGCGGCGGGCGTGCCGTCGAGGTTCAGGCGCACCACGGTGCCGAGGTTGTTTTCCAGGTTCTGCGCGGGGTCCTGCTCCTGCCGGTCTCCGCTGGAGACGAACAGGTACTGGCCATCGGGCGAGAACGCGAGGCGGTGGGAATAGTGGCCGGGACGCTCGCCCGCGCGGCTCTGCTCCCAGATTTCGGTGAGGCCATCAACGCGGCAGGCATCGGCTGCGTCGCATATCAGCGTGCCGCGCCCGACAGCGGCCTTGGTGCCTTCGCCCGATTCCTTGGCCCACGACAGGTAGATCGTATCGCTGGTTTCATAGTCCGGCGCGAAAGCAAGCGCGCCGAGCCCGCCCTGTCCGCGATAAGCGACGGACGGCATTCCCGTAACCGTGCCCATGCGGCCGCTTGCGGGATCGTAGAACTTCATCGTGCCGGGCTTCTCGGTGATGAAGATCACGCCCGTGCCGGGTTCGAAGGCGAGCGCCCATGGTTCGTCGAAGGCGCCGTAGCTTGCTGCGTCGAAGGGAGAGGTGGACTGCAGTTCCACCGGCTCGCCACCGGCAACGGCGGCAACGGCTTCTTCGGTGGCGCTGGCGGACGGGGCGGTATCCCCGGTTGCGGCGCTGTTGCAGCTTGCGAGAGCGACGGTGGGGAATATGATGGCGGTCAGGACTTTGTTACGCATGCTTTCCGGAACTCCCTCGAACGAATTTTGTGCCTCGCTTGGCCCCGGCCCCCTGGTTGCAGGGGTGGACGAGGCGGGCCGCGGGCCGCTTGCCGGACCGGTTGTGGCGGCGGCGGTGCTGCTGTGCAAGCCCCGACCAAAGGGCGTAGGCGATTCGAAAAAGCTGACCGCGAAGGCACGGGCAGAGGCGGAAGTGGCGATCCGCCGCCGCTGCGCCTTCGGCATCGGCGTGGTGGACGTGGAAGCGATCGACCGGCTCAACATCTTCGGGGCGACGATGCTGGCGATGAGCCTTGCCATGCGGAACCTGTGCGAGGTGCTGCGCGAGGATCGACTGGAGGCGCTGATCGATGGCAACCTCACGCCCGCCGATCGCTGCGCCGAATGGCGCTGGCCCGCCCGCGCGATCGTGGGCGGCGACGGGAAGGAGGCCTGCATCGGCGCTGCCAGCATTCTCGCCAAGGAATATCGCGACCGGATGATGGCCGAGGCCGCGCGGTCGCACCCGCATTACGGGTGGGAGCGGAACAAGGGTTACGGATCGAAAGAGCATCTCGAAGCATTGCGAACACATGGACCGACGCCGCTGCACCGCCGCAGCTTCGCTCCGGTCGCGCAAATGGAGATGTTCTGATGAGTTTCACTTTCGGAGATATTCCGATCCAGCAGGGCCGCACGGCTATCGTCACCGGCGCCAACACCGGCATCGGGTTCGAGATCGCCCGCGCGCTGGCCGCCAAGGGCGCGCGCGTGCTGCTGGCCTGCCGCGATGGCGACAAGGCGGCGGACGCCATTGCCCGCATCGACGGCGGATGCGAGCAGGGCGGGGAGACCGAGTACCTGCACCTCGACCTTGCCAATCTCGCCAGCGTGCGCGAGGCCGCGGAGACCGCCGCGAAGGAAGAACGGATCGACATGCTGGTGAACAACGCGGGCGTAATGATGCCCCCGTTCTCCACCGCGACGGCCGGCTGCGAATTGCAGTTCGCCGTGAACCACCTCGGCCATTTCGCCTTCACCTCCCTGCTGCTGGACAAGCTGGCCGAAGAGGGTGGCCGCGTGGTGATGCAATCCAGCATCGCCCACCGCAATGCGGATATCGATTTCGACAATCTCGACGGCAGCAAGGGCTACGACAAGACGAAGTTCTACGGTCAGAGCAAGCTGGCAAACCTGCTGTTCGCCAACGAACTGGACCGCCGCCTGCGCAAGTCCGGGTCGAAAGCGCAGGCATTGGCCAGCCACCCCGGCATCGCGGCGAGTGAACTGACGCGCCACATCAAGGGGGGCAAGCTGTTCTCCTCCATCGTCGGCACGGTGCTCAACACGTCGGAAGAAGGCGCCTTGCCCGCGCTGCAGGCGGCCACCGATCCCGCGGCCGAAGGCGGCGATTACTACGGACCCTATGGCTTCAAGGAAACGCGTGGCAAGACCTCCGGCCGGGCAGTGCAGAGCAAGCGCGCGCAGGACGAACAGCTCGCCGCGCGCCTGTGGGACAAGTCGGTGGAACTGACCGGGATCGACCCCGGCCTTGCGCCTGCTTAGGTTCTATCTGGCCTAGCCGAAGGCCTTTGCCCGCAATTGCTGGATGTATTCGCGGCCGAATCGTTCGGCCTCGTCCGGGTCTGCCGGAATGCCGCCCATCTCGTCACTTGCCGCGCCGAGTTCGTCGCGGCTGTTGACGCGGGGGAAGGGCACGTCCGGCACCTCCACACCCAGAAAATCGCACAGCGGCTGCCAGCCCATCTTCGGGTGGAATTGCAGCAGCCGCTCGGGCGGCAGGGTGTCGACGACCTCCTGGTTTCGCTTCACGTACCAGTCGGTCATGAAAGCGCGGTCGGTAATGTCGCCGTCGAAATGGTCGAAGATCACCCCGTTCATCATCACTTCGACGGGTGAGCCTTTCAGCGAATCCATCATGCGCGGCGAGAAGATCGTTTCGTTGACGGAATCGAACCAGCTATCCGGATCGCGCGTGGTCAGCACCACCTTCGCATCGGGATAATACTCCGCCAGTTCGCGCCAGTAGCTGGCTGAGGGATAGTCGCTGGACGAGCGGAAGTTCGCGAAGATCGCGTCCCAGTCGGGATTCCCCTGCGATGCCTCGATCCACAGCGGCACCTGCCTGCGGCCATCGGCGAAGACTTCGCTCATGTGGTGGCAGGGGCCGAAGCCGAGGCGTTCCAGCGCGAATTTCATCGAGAACGTGGCGTTGCGGCCAAGTCCGGCGGCGATCACTTCCAGTGCCATGAGCAATACCTCCAGTATTGCGCCAGTGTGCCCCAAGCAGGGCCGTGCGGCAACGCTCTTCGACAAGCGCGATCTTTACCGGCTGTTCACCAAGATTTCCTACAGCTTGCGGGCCGCCAACGGAGGAAGCACCTTGCCCGCGAATTCAGCGATCCTGAGAGATTTTCCGGCGCGCTGGTTCCTGTTCTGGCTGGTAATCCCGAACGCGGCCTTCATGCTGGTGTGGTTCGTGGGCGGCCCGCCCATGGTGCCAGTGTTCGCACTGTGGGCCGTGATCGCGATTGTCGCCGCGCAACTGCCGTGGACCTGCCCCAAGCGGCTGATCCTGGCGGGTCTGATCGGCTACGCGGCGTTCTATTACGTGTGCGTATTGTTCAATCTCGACATCGGCAAGTTCGATTCCCTGCTGCCGTTCCTGCTGGAAATCCAGCCGTTCCGTTCGCCGGAATACATCGTCGCCTTCGCCGTCTTCGTCGCCACCGCCGGGCTGGCGCTGGCCAAGGCCCCGCACGTGCGCCGCTTTGCCTCGCCCATGTCCTATTGCCTCGCCGTGCTGGGCACCATGGCCCTGCTCACCGCAGACTATATCGCCACGAAGGACACCCGCAGCACCTACAGCCGCGTGCCGCCCGAAGGCGCGCAGTTCACTTCTGCCAGCACGCTCGCCAGTGTCATGCGACCTGATGAGAGCGGACGTCACCTCGTTATCGTGATGGTGGAAGGCTGGGGCGTGCCTGTGGGAGAGACGGAGGAAGCTATCTTCCAGCGGGCCTGGAACCGCCCGGAGTGGCGAGACCGCTACGAGGTGACGAATGGCGCCGTGCCCTTCTACGGCTCCACCACCAGTGGCGAACTGCGAGAGCTGTGCGGGCGCTATGCCGCCTATTCGCATGTCGGCCAGTTCGCCGAAGACTGCCTGCCCGCACGCTACCGCAAGGCAGGCTACGAGACTTCCGCCTACCACGGCTTCTCGCGCAATTTCTTCTCGCGAGAACAATGGTATCCCCAGATAGGCTTCGACGAATTCGCGTTTCGTGACGACCTGGCGGGGCGGGGCGTCTCGCACTGCGACGGCGTGTTCGCCGGTGCCTGCGACCGCGAAGTGCCCGCGCTGATTACGCAGCGCCTGAAACACGCCGACGCGCCGCAACTGGTCTATTTCCTCACGCTGAACACGCACTTGCCGATCAAGGACGATCCGGCGCTGGGCACCGACGACTGCCGCCTTGGCGGGCACGCATGGGCCAGCGCGAACCCGCAGCTTTGCCGCCTCTTCCTGCTGCAGGGCCAGCTTGCCGACGCGCTGGACGCGATGGCGATGGACCCCGACCTGCCGCCAACGAACGTGCTGGTGGTGGGCGACCATTTCCCGCCGTTCTTCGATCGAAACGACCGCAGCCGTTTCCAGCCCGGCGTGGTGCCGTGGCTGTTCCTTTCCAGCCGGGACAGGAGCCCCACCGTCATCGCCGGAGCCGACGATCCAGAAGCGGAAAGCTGACTTTTTTTCGGTGTTTCCGGAGGTGCGAGTCCTCCCGGCCACACCACATAATGTCGAGTCCTGCAAAGGGCAGGGGACTCAATATCTTGTGGCGGACTCTTTTCGTTCCCTACGAAGGCTGGACAGGTGCGGCCAAATTGCACCTTGACCCGCGGACTCGAAGGACTCACACCCCTGTGGATAAGTGAGGGAAATACTGTTCATGGGCGAAATGACGAAGGTTCGCACGGCAAGGGTCGTGCGCAAGGCGAAGGCTCCCGCAGTCGACAAGGCGGACCTGCCACTGGGGCAGATCCTCGATGGCGACTGCGTGGCGGCGATGCGGCAATTGCCCGATAACAGCGTGGACCTGGTCTTCGCCGATCCGCCTTACAACCTGCAATTGGGCGGCGATCTCAACCGCCCCGACGGCAGCCATGTCGATGCCGTGACCGACGATTGGGACCGGTTCGACAGCTTCGGTGCCTACGATGCCTTCACCCGCGCCTGGCTGGCCGAATGCCGCCGCGTGCTGAAGCCCGACGGCGCATTGTGGGTGATTGGCAGCTATCACAACATCTACCGCGTGGGCGCGGTGTTGCAGGACCTGGGGTTCTGGATCTTGAACGACATCGTCTGGCGCAAGACCAATCCCATGCCCAATTTCCGCGGCACCCGTTTCACCAACGCGCACGAAACACTTATCTGGGCGAGCCAGGGGGAAAAGGCGCGTTACCAGTTCAACTACCGCGCGATGAAGACGCTGAACGACGAATTGCAGATGCGCAGCGACTGGACCTTCCCGATCTGCTCGGGCGGGGAGCGGCTGAAGGACGATACCGGCCATAAGGCGCACCCGACGCAGAAGCCCGAGGCGCTGCTTTACCGCGTGCTGCTGGCGACGACCGAGGCGGGCGACGTCGTGCTCGATCCGTTCTTCGGCACCGGCACGACGGGCGCGATTGCTAAGCGGCTTGGCCGCGAATGGATCGGCTGCGAGCGGGAAGAAAGCTATCGCAAGGTCGCGCGCGCCCGCATCGACAAGGAACTGCCGCTGGACGAAAGCGCACTCACCACGATGCAGAGCCGCAAGACCCAGCCGCGCGTCGCCTTTGGCGCGGTGGTGGAAGCAGGATTGCTGAAACCGGGCACCGAGATCTTCGACAAGAAGCGGCGCTGGAAGGCGACCGTGCGCGCCGATGGCTCCATCGAGTGCGGCAAGGAAAGCGGCTCCATCCACCACGTGGGCAAGACCTTGCAGGATGCGCCCAGCTGCAACGGCTGGACCTTCTGGCACTACGAGGCAGGCGGCGAAGTGAAACCCATCGATGCCGCGCGCGGGCTCTACCTGCTGGCGACGGAGGACTGAGGTTTCCTACCCGGTGGCGGGCGACACATGGGGGCGGGATGACCAGTCCCACTCAATGCCAGTTCCCGGCGCAAGGTAACACTTTGGGTGCGGACAGTGACACGAGGGGGCTTTCTTGCTCCAGGACACTGTTCCATGTGTTCCACATTAGTTGGAAAATGACCGAGAGACCCTGAATGGCCGACCAGATCTACATCCAGCCGCTGACCTTCGTGCCCGGCCCGCAGACCGTGGAAGGCGAGGCCGTGCGGCTGGCGGGCGGCATGGTCTACGCCCGCGAGTTCGCCGTGATGCTGCGGCGCGACGGGCAGGTGATAGAGCGCCATATCGCCACACGGTCCACCATCGACGACGTGCTGGCTGCCATGCCCGAAGAGGTCGGCGCGGAAGGCGAGGCGCAGTGGTCCAACCTGCGCATGGCGCACCCTCCGCTGGAGCTTGGCGCGCGAACGATCCGGCTCGACCAGCCGCAGGTGATGGGTATTCTCAACGTCACGCCGGACAGCTTCTCCGACGGCGGGGAGTTCATGGACAATCCCGATGCCATGCAGGCGCAGGCCGCCGCCATGCACGAGGCTGGCGCGGCGATCATCGACATCGGCGGCGAAAGCACGCGGCCCGGCGCGAAAGAGGTTTGGGAAGGCGAGGAGATCAAGCGCGTCGAGCCCGCCATCCGCCAGTGCGTGGGCATGGGCGCGGCCGTCAGTGTGGACACGCGCCGCCCGGCGGTGATGGAGGCCGCGCTGGAAGCGGGCGCGCACATCATCAACGATGTCTCGGCCCTGCGCTACGACCCGCGCAGCCTGGAATTCGCCGCATCCTCGGGCGCTCCCGTCGTGCTGATGCACGCGCCGGGGACGGGCACAGACCTGCACGCGGACCCGGACTATACCGGCGTGGTGTTCGACGTGTTCGACTTCCTCAAGGACGCCCGCGACCGGGCCATCGGTGCAGGCATCGCGCGCGAGAAGATCGTGCTCGATCCCGGCATCGGCTTCGGCAAGTCCCTGAGCGACAACCTCGCGCTGCTCAACGCCCTGCCGCTGTTCCATGCGCTCGGCCAGCCGCTGTTGCTGGGTGCCAGCCGCAAGCGCATGATCGGCGCGCTCTCGAACGAGGCACCGGCACACAAACGGCTGGGCGGCTCGCTGGCCATCGCCCAGATCGGCATGGATGCAGGGGTCCAGCTTCTGCGGGTGCACGATGTGGCGGAGACAGTGCAGGCGCGCAACGTGTGGCGCGGCTTGCGCGATGCGGCACTGACAGACTTCGCGATGCTCGGCGACTGACGGGGTTCAACCCGCCTCTTCGAGCTGTTCCTCGAACGAGCGCGCGAGGCTGCGCATGACGTCGTCCATCGCCTCGTCCGTTTCCGCGTCATCGGCCGACCCGTCGAATTGCCTCGCCAGAAGGACGGTCCTGTTCTCGATGTTGTAGAAGCGGTACTCGGTCCCGGCGCCCTCGGCTTCGGCGGTGAAGGCGAAGCCATCGGCTCCGTCGAGGCTGACCGGCGACAGGTCGGTGCTGCCGATGTCCTCGTCCGCGAAAGCCGCGCGGTATTCGTCGATGGGGCGGGGCAGCAATGCCAGGGCAAGCCCGATCTCCTGCCTCGCATTGCATTCGCTGACTTCACCGGACTCGCCATACCGGCAGGCCTGTTCGCCCAATTGCTGCGCGCGGGCTTCGGGGATCAGCTTGGTGACCGGCATGGACTCTTCATAGGTCGGCGGGATCCGCAGCTCGATATCCGCCGCGGTCAGGGCATTCTGGTCGAACTCGTAGGTGAATGGGCCCAGCGTCGCTGTCTGCATAGCGGCAGTGGGCTGCGTTGCGGCTGTGTCGGGCGCCTCGTCGCCGGTGTCGGGCCGGCTATCACCACAAGACGCAACGGCGAGCGAAGCTGCGGCGATTGCCAGTGCGTATCGAAGTTGAACCACGTTGTGAAAGCGCGTCACGTTCGCTTGAGTTCCGCACGATTTCGCGACTTTTATGATATTTGTCTATGCGGCGTTGTCGATGCCGAGATCGCTCAGCTTGCGATACAGCGTCGACCGGCCAATGCCGAGACGACGTGCAACTTCGGTCATCCGGCCCCGGTAATGGCCGATGGCGAGACGGATGACGTCGGCCTCGATATCTTCCAGCGGACGCAGGTTGCCGTCCTCGGTGTAGAGCTGCACCCCCGCGCTTTCGCGAATGGGGCCGTTGCGCACCGGCTGTTCGGTCTCTCCGATAAGTTCGCGCAGTTGCGGAAAGTCTTCCGCGGTCAGCGCGTCGCCGTCGCAGAAAACGGCGGCGCGGAAAAGCACGGCCTGAAGCTGGCGCACATTGCCCGGCCATTCGAAGGCGCCCAGCAGGCGCAGCGCATCTCCGGTGATGCCAAGCGGGCGCAGGCCCGGCTGCTGGCCGATCTGGTGGAGGAAATAGCGCGCCAGTGCGCCAAGATCGCGGTCGCGCTCGCGCAGCGGCGGCAGCACGATGTGGGTGCGCGAAAGCAGGGCCAGCAGTTCGGCGCGGAAATGTCCGGCAGCCACCATGTCCGCCAGCGGAAGGTTGCTGGCGGCGATCACGCGGACATCGACCTTGAACCCGTATTGCGCGCCAAGCGGCTTCACGCTGCCGCTTTCGAGCACCGTGATGAGCCGGTCCTGCATCTCCAGCGAAAGCCGGTCGATCTCGTCGAGCGCGAGAGTGCCGCCGTCGCAGTGCTGGAAAGCACCGTCCTGCCTGTCGAAAGCGCCGGCGAAGGCGCCTTTCTCGTGGCCGAACAGGTGCGATTCGAGGCTGTTGGCGGAAACGCAGGCGATGTTGATCATGCGGAACGCCGTCTTCGCCCGCGGACTGGCCGCATGCATGGCGCGCACCAGCATCTCCTTGCCGGTGCCGCTCTCGCCTTCGATCAGCACATGGCCATGCCCGCGCGCCGCCTTGGCTGCCTTGGCCAGCGCATCGCGGAAGGCGGGCGCGGTGCCCACCATCGTGTCGAAGTCCAGTTGCGAGGACATCTTTTCCGACATCGGGATAAGTTCGTCGCCCGGTGCCTCCCGCGTGGTCGCGTTGCGCAGGGCCTGCATCAGCCGGTCCGGCGAGACGGGCTTCACAAGGTAATCGGTCGCGCCTGCCCGCATGGCCTCCACGGCCAGCTGCGGGCTGGTGCTGCCGGTCAGCATCAGGATCGGCAGGGCGGGGCGGCGCGACTTGAGTTCCGCGATCAGTTCGCAGGCGCGGTCACCCGGCACGCTCTGGTCGAGGATGATCGCGGAAAGCTGCATCCCCTGGCGGGTACCCAGCGTCGCGATCGCCGTCTCGCTGTCCTGCACCGACATCATGCGCCAGCCTTCACGGCCTGCAAGCGCGCCGACGAGGCGGCACTGCGCCGGATCCTTGTCGATCAGCATCAGCAGTCGCTGTTCGGGCTCTACCATGCGCGTCTATCCCCTTGGTCCGCCGAGTGCGGGATGTCGAACCTGTGACCTAGCAGCAGGGGGTAAAGAGCCGATTAAGGCAGTTCTTTCGCTTTTGTGCACTTGAGCAGGCAGGAAAGCAGCGATAGGACATCGGGCAACAGTTCAAACCCCAAAGGGAAGACACACCATGAGCAACCCGCACGACATGAAGGCGGCCAAGGGCACTTACGAGAGCTTTATCGGCACCCTCAAGTGGTCGGTGCCGCTGATCAGCGCCATCGCCTTGTTCGTCATCATCCTGATCGCCTGAGGCGCCGCATGGGGGGGATGAAAATTGCGGTCCTGAAAGAGCGCGCTGCGGGCGAAACCCGCGTCGCTGCCACGCCCGAAACGGTCAAGAAGCTCGCCGCCCTAGGCGCGAGCCTTGCGGTGGAGGAGGGCGCTGGCGAGGCCGCTGCCATCCCCGATGCCTCCTATGCCGAAGCCGGAGCCGAAGTAGGCCCGGTGGCAAAGGTGGTTGCAGATGCCGACATGGTGATGGGCGTGCAGGCGCCCGACGTTGCCGCGCTGTCCGGCGCGAAGTCTGGCGCGTGGGTTGCGGCGACATTCGATCCCTTCGGCCAGCGGGAGCGCGTGGAAGCCTATGCCAAGGCCGGGTTGGAGGCGCTGTCGCTGGAATTCATGCCGCGCATCACCCGCGCGCAGTCGATGGACGTGCTCTCCAGCCAGTCCAACCTTGCCGGATACAAGGCCGTGATCGCGGCGGCGGACCAGTACGGCCGCGCCTTCCCGATGATGATGACGGCGGCAGGCACGATCTCGGCTGCCAAGGTCTTCGTGATGGGCGTGGGCGTTGCCGGCCTGCAAGCCATCGCCACGGCGAAGCGTTTGGGGGCACAGGTTCGGCCACGGACGTGCGGCCCGAAACGGCAGAGCAGATCAAGAGCCTCGGCGGAAAGCCGGTGTTCG
>MDTG01196125.1_pt1 | contig 17195 bp, 13 predicted proteins | sample 811421 | NCBI WGS metagenome assembly MDTG01 (sample SAMN05326645, study PRJNA326480) | marine metagenome | isolation source: seawater | place: Pacific Ocean: South East | collected 2011
ATCGCAGTCAACTGGGGTAATCTCAGTGGTTCGTTTGCGCCGCCCTCGGACTTCGGGTCACCATTTTCGACGATTTGTGAATAATAGAGCACGTCAACTCCCCCCCTAGCCCGTATTTTGCGACTAGAGGTAACGTATGAACATGACAGTGTCATGACTCGTATTTTGATGGACATCCCGTTTGTATCTCATATGAGTCTAGTACCCAAATTCCATTCTGCGACACAAAGTCACCTCGAACAGCAATAGTCCTACCCTCATCGAACCCATCGGGTATTGGTGAATCGGTGAAATCAATGGTTATTTCACCTGAAACGCCCTCAAGAATAAATCGCATTTGGTCATAATCCATTGAATCGGCAGAAACTACCCCTCTGACAAAGATTTGGCTATCTTGGAATTTTTCGGGTTCTTCCATAATCTGATCCACTGAGTATTGAATCTCCGGATCGACACTAGCCATCATTAATCCAAGGACTGCTAATGAGGCACCGAAAACTATCGTGAGCCTCGATATCCTTGTTAGTGCCACGACTATTTCTGGTGGTCCCTCGCTAAATGTGTTTGTATCCAACTGCTTCGCTAACGGAGGAGAAACCGGATTCACGAACTCGACCCTTAAGTCCCTTAACTATAGATGAAACAACTGTTGGGCCGTTGAAGACAAGTGCAGAATATAGCTGGAGCAGCGATGCTCCTGAAATGATAGCCTCCCAAGCAGAGTCCTTCGAGTCAATCCCCCCAACCCCCACAATCGGGATTTTTCCATTTGTTTCATCGAATGCAGTGCTGATCACTTCCAATGCTCTTGACTGTAGTGGCCGTCCAGAAAGGCCGCCTTCACTAGAGAATGCCTTACGGGATTGTGTTGTTAGTGGAATTGGCCTTTTAATGGTAGTATTTGTGGCAACTATTCCATCTATGCCCAATCCCCGAGCAATAGAAATTGCCCCTCTAATTTCGTCATCATGTGCATCGGGAGAGATCTTCAGCAGAAATGGCTTTTCAACACGCTTCTTCGATCTGGTGCTATTGCATGATTTTAGTATAGATTCCAGGTAATCCTGACCTTGTAGGTCACGAAGTCCCGGAGTATTAGGGGAAGAAATATTCAGAACAAACATATCTGCATGGTCCCATAGTAAATCTACCGTAGCAGCATAATCATCTCCAGCATGCTCATTAGGAACTTTCTTCGAACGCCCTATATTTGCAGCTACCGGAGATTTAGGCCATCGATCAATCGACTTCCTCTCTGCTAGTCTTTTCCTAATCTCTGTAGCACCGGGGTTATTGAAGCCCATTTTATTGACCAATGCTCGGTGTTTGTTAGCCCTAAACATTCGAGGCTTGGGATTTCCTTCTTGGGGGTATCTAGTCACCCCTCCGTATTCACACCAAGAGAAACCCATTGCAGACCACGCCAACAAAGCCTCTGCGCCCTTGTCAAAACCAGCTGCTAACCCAAGGGGGTGATGGAACAGCTTCCCAAACACTTCAATCGGCACTTCTGGAGCCTTGTACAAAGAATTTAGAAATGACTGTCCAGCACTAGTCTCCCCAATAGATTTCAGTGCCCGCATCGAAAGAGAATGCGCTCTTTCGGAATCGATAAGCCTCAAGGCGGGATTCCCAAATAGGCTCCATGCCACTCCCATAATATTGCCAATCGTAACTATTCTTCAATGGTTACGCATAATTCACGCTCATTCGGATTATTTCTCTATCGAAAGGTTCCGGTTACGCGCGTGAGCGCGTGAGCGCGCGCGTTGACACATCTTTCGACCACTCATGTTTATACAGGTCATGTTACGGCAAATCAAATCCGAGGAGACGTCATGAAACTAGTTATTCTTGAGTCGGGCGCCAAGGCACGTACTATCAAGAAATACCTAGGAAAGGGATGGATTGTAGATGCATGCAATGGCCATGTACAGGATCTGCCGTCTGGTAGAAAGAACAAGGATAGTTCGAAGGCAATGTGGACCTCCAAGCCAGGTGAACTCCCTCAACCACCTTGGTCATGGACCGAGAGAGCCGAGAGGATTATGTCAAAAATTACTTCCAAGGCAGAAAAGTCCGGCGTTGATGAGGTCTACATCGCTACTGATCCTGACAGGGAGGGTGAGTTTATCGCATGGAGGCTTTCTGAGATACTATCAAACTTTGATTCTGTGAAAAGGGTTTCATTTAATGAAATCACAAAGGAAGCTGTAACTACATCAATTTCAAACCCCCAAGAATTGGACATGGATTTAGTTGATGCAGCGATTGTTAGGAGGTTGATGGACAGACTGGTTGGTTTTCGGTGCTCTAAATTCTGCCGGTCATGGAAGTTGAAATCAATGGGGAGGGTGCAAACACCCACATTGGGGTACATTGTCGAAAAGGAGATAGAGAGAGATGCACACGTCCCGAAGGAGTACAATTCTGTCGAGTCCGTATCTAATGGTGTAGATCTGAAAGTGAGATTCCATGAATCAAATGACCCCGGGGCATGGTTGGATGATGATGGGAAGCATTTTCCTACCAGGACTTCGGATACTGACCTTGCGAAGACTGCATTCGATATGATAAATTCCAACCGCTCACTAAACCTTGTTTCGATAAAAGAGGGTACTGTGAGTAGGAAGCCTAAGGCGCCATTTACTACTGATACTATGCTACAAACTTCTAGCTCTACATTGGGTTGGTCTATTTCTAAGACCAGCAAGATTGCATCGGCCCTCTACCAGTCTGGACATATTACCTATATCAGAACAGACTCAACCAGGACAAACGCCACTGCTAGGGATGATGTGAGAAAATACATCGAGTCTAATTTCGGTCGAGACTTTCTCGGTGAAGGCGTCGGTGAGACAGGCAAATCTAAGGAAAATGTTCAGGATGCACATGAGGCTATTAGGCCAACAAACCCTTCTTTAGAAGTCGCTGGAGAAGATCGCGATGAAAAGGCATTGTATAGGCTCATTTGGTCTCGCTTCGCATCCAGTCAGATGTCCAACTCTATTAGAGAAAGAAGAAGCTTAACATTTTCATGTGAGGGATTAGATGCCCCCTTGAACGGGACTTCATCATGGCGAACTCATGCAGGATGGGAGGAGGTTTTTGCATGGTCATACAAAGATGTGCAAACTCAACCACCCAAAATTGGTTTTACCACAGGGTCAATATGGGCCATTGATGAAGATGCTGTATTAACAATTGACTTCACAAAACCACCGAGGAGATATACCGAAAGTTCGATCATACAGCAGATGAAAAAGGACGGCATAGGGAGGCCTTCAACTTATGTTTCGACAGTATCAAAACTAGTCGATAGAAAATATGTGGAAAAGGACGCAACTTCACTAATTCCAACGTCAAATGGGAGGACGCTATGGATTGAAGTAGCCCCATTCTACAATCAAACTGATGTTTATGACCAGGGCTTATTCACATATGGTTTCACTTCAACGATGGAAGAAAAACTAGACCTTATTGAGGCAGGCGAAGTGAGTGCTCCTGAATACTGGTCCCATTTTGCCGGTACATTCAGAGAAATGCATAACAAAGCACTGGAGAAACGCCGTGAGAAACCCACATTGAGGCAGATACAGTACCTCCAAGCAATTCTCAATAGAATGACCGATGAACAAAAGAAAGAACTTGTTGGAGAGAGTTTACTCGAAGAACTCACTGGGGAACAAGTGCGAAATATCATTGATGGGTTGGGTGACGCGGCTCAGTCCAATATTCCTCCAAGTGAAAAACAAATTGCTACTATTTTGAAATTAGCAGATAGGCTACAAATCGATCTCAGTCAATTCTTGAAGGAAATGGGAGAGACCGATATTAGTGAGTTAACCGGTGGAAGGGGTGGTACAGCGAGTAATGCTATTGGGGCACTAATTGAGTTGGACAAGGATTCTCCAGCAACAGAAAAGCAGGTAGCTACAATAATATCAATGACGGAGTCCTTAGAAATGCCTATTGAAGATGCTATTGCCGCGGTAAAAACAGAGTCTATCGAAACCATATCAAAGTCAGATGCTAGCGTATTAATTGGGAATCTAAAGAAAACCATTAATTCAAAGCGTAGAGGCAAAAAGTAGCATGCGGCGGTTGGAATGATCAGATTTTTCGATTGTATTGTAGTGGGGGCAGGCCCAATTGGCGGGTACTTGTCAAAGAAATTGAATGAAAATGGACACAGCGTCCTACTTCTCGAAGAACATGATGAAATCGGACGACCATTCCAGTGCGCCGGACTAGTAAATCCCGCTGCTATGGAGACGATAGGCCTAGAATCTTCAATTCTGACTTCTATTTGGGGAGCGAATATTCACAGCCCCAGTGGAAAAAGAGTGTCAATAGGTGACCCTAAAGTACCACGTACTTTTTCAGTATGCAGGAAAGTTTTCGACGAAGCTGTTGTCATGCAATCAATAGCCACAGGAACAGAAATTATGCTATCAACAAAACCGGTCTCGGCATCGATCGAGAATGAATACGTCGAAGTCAATATCGATGGACCACTAGGTACTGAAACCGTCCGCTGCAAGCTGCTTTGCGGAGCCGATGGGGCTCATTCATGGGTCCGCCGAAAATTCAAGATGGGTACCCCTACAGAAACTATGATTGGTTTTCAGATAGAAGTTACAGGGTATTCTGGTGATGACGGTATGCTGGATATGTATACCGGAGCAGGAATCGCTCCCGGATTCTTCAGTTGGGCCATTCCAACGGGTGAGACAACAAGGTTGGGTACCTGGACTAAGGCGAATCTGATGGGGGGCACTTCCAGTGAGGAATTCATGAGTCGTTTGATGGAAGACAAAAAACTGAATTCAAGATTCACTGATTGCTCTGAAGTGGCACGGTTCTGCGGTCCGGTGCCAAGTGGAATTGTTCGAAGACCAATGCGTGAGCGAGTTGCACTATTCGGAGATGCTGCGGGTATTTGCAAACCTACTACTGGAGGGGGTATTGGGCCTGGATTCAAACAAGTTGAAATGCTTGTACCATTACTAAGCAATGCTATTTCTGATAATGACTTGAGTGAGGTGCGGATGAAAGCACTCTCATCAAAATTAAAGGAAATGAAGAGGGATCAAAGAAAAAAGAGGGCTTTGAGGGATGCTTTTCTTACTGAGATGGATGACAGTGAACTAGAGAGGATATTTTCTGTTTGGGCTAGGCCCGAAGTCACAGATCTAATCAATGAATTTGGCGATATTGAGAACCCTATCCCACTAGGAGTTAAGATGCTGAGAGAAGTCCCTGAATTCAGGAGGCTGGCAGGTAGGGCTGCAAAGGCCATTCTATGGAGCTAACGATGCGTCGTACAATTCAGAGACTCAGGTACCCCCCATTCGAACTAGGACATATGGAACCGGCAGAAGTTCCAATTTCTGAGGTCGAAGTAGAAGTCGGTGAAATTGGTACAACAAATTTCAGCATTGGTTCAGAAGATAGCTGGTTTGTTGAATGGGTAGATTCTAACGAAGATGACTCACAAAGATTTCGACTGCAATGCGAAATAGGATTCAATCCTCCAGCATTCCTCACTAGAACTAGACTTGGTTGGTTCATAAATCCAGATCCACTTCACAATATCTCTAGAAGATTAATCATGCCTACTGTAATTCTCCTCATAGTATCGTTATTTATTCACGCAATAGAGCCAGGCCTAGTTGATCTCGGACTCATTGGTGGAACTATTGCTGGATCCGTATCGATCGGGCCTTTGCAATACCCCAGATTGCTATTCTATACGTTCCCACTATTTCTTTTGCCTCTTCTATTTCGAACGATAGCAAATTTCCGCGATATGTCTAGGCAATCAACAATAAACGACAAACCATTCAATGAGCCTAAATATTCTATAGTTGAGAGCAGGGATTCTCCACAGGTAACTATAATCGAAGTCGATAGCGAAATCTCACTTAAGAGATCTAGGATTCAGGTCGGTGTTGCTAGCCCAGAGAGAAGCACAGTACTGGCTTCACTGGGTAGGAATGAGTTTGGGCAGCCATCTCCAGGCATGTCTACAATTCTACCCGAAAAAAGAGTGTCCTCTGGTGATGAGGTCGGTTCTGGAGTTGGTGAGGCTACTCCGATGCAATCGGCCACAAAGAAGCCGGTAATCCTAGAACCGCTCAGAATAATGAGTCGCTCAGAATGGGTTTCCGATATTGCTGTTGGAACCACCTTCAAACTGAACATGCCCGAAGAAAACTGGCCGGGCACAATATACTCGTCACTTATTGCTATACACTGGGAGATAGTAATTGAGTTCGAGCAAAAAGACGGTAGGAGAATTTCCTGGGTTTCGCCAATCATTATGCCTCAATCCGATGTCGCTACAGAGATTCCAGTAGCACCCGTAATCAGTGGTAGAGCCGAGCTATCCAACTTTTAGGGTCGTTAGGCCCTGCTCACGGACATCTAGAATGTTATACTCAGAGTCCCTCACAGCAGGGACGAAGCCGCTTTGCAAAATAGCCATCTCCAACTCGTCCACAGATGCCATAGTCTTCGTAGTACCCGAAGCAGAAACGACGTTTTCCTCCATCATCGTGGAGCCTATGTCATCAGCGCCTGCTGACAATGCTATCTGGGCCACCTCTAGACCCATTGTGGGCCATGAAGATTGAATGTGATCGATATTGCTCATGAATATCCTAGATACGGACACATGTCTGAGATATTCGACTGCACCAGCACCAAGACCAGTGGAGTTCCTACGTAGACCCATCCTCCCGAATGCATTGTTCTCTAGCATTACTGGCCAGGAAATGAATGAAGTGAACCCGGGGTTTCCTTTTGAAACAGCCTCATTCTGAAGTGATCGAATTTTATCCATGTGTTCTACGCGATCAACATGGCTTTCCCCAAATCCGAATACATTGGTAGCTGAAGTAATCAGACCAAGTGTTTGAGCCTCGCTCATCACCCTAAGCCAGTTCTTCGAAGACCCCTTACGAGGAGAAATTCCACTTCTAACATTGTCAACAAGCATCTCTGCTCCACCACCCGGGAGGCCATGCAATCCAGAGTCGCGGAATCTAGATAGCACCTCCATTGTGGAAAGCCCTGAAACCTCAGAGATCCCCTCAATCTCAATAGGCGAGAAGCAATCTAGAGAAATCTTGGGGTGCCTTCTTGACAATTCTTCCAGAAGTGTAGTATACCATTCAAATGGTAAAGATGGATTGACTCCCCCCTGCATGAGGATCCTACTGCCGCCAACACTTTCCAATTCTATGATACGTTCGCTAATCTGATCGACTGTCTGCGTGTAACTATCTTTGTGCCCAGGTGATCTATAAAATGAGCAAAAATGACAGTTGATAGTACAGACATTAGTGTAGTTGATGTTCCTGTCAATCAGGTAAGTGACGAAATTTCCAGGAACCTGTGTCTTTCGCCTCTCCATGGCTACAAACATCAACTCATTTAGAGGGGCATTGGAGTATATTTCTGCGGCATCATCAACTGACAACTCAGGAGGATTCATTTGCAGTTGTGCTTCCAGAATTCCCCTCCAATCTGGCATATCAAACACCAGAACCTACGATCGACTCAATTTCGTCAATCTCCTTAGGGCATGACGATGAAAGGACTTGCGGGCCATCATCTGTGACAAGAATATCGTCTTCTATCCTGATCCCGATTCCAGAATACCTCTCTGGGATTTCTATGTCCCCTCTCCAGTCTGCAAAGTAGAGTCCCGGCTCAATGGTTAGAACCATGCCAGGCTCCAATGATTCAGGGGTGCCCGGATCACCCAGACGACCCCCGCCCACGTCATGAACGTCTAGTCCTAGGAAGTGCCCAGTGCCATGCATGAAGAAATTCCTGAAGGGGCCATCCAGCTTTACTTCGTCTCCTAATGCTTCGTCCAGGCCGCAGTCGAGAATACCCAAGTCAATTAGTCCTTGGGCGATAACCTCGGATACAACATGATGCATCGCTGTCCAAGGTGAGCCCACCTGGCATGCCGAGATGCCAGCCTTCTCAGCTTTCAGGACCAATTCATAGATCTCCTTCTGGGCTTCTGTGAACCTTCCGTTAATCGGCCACGTCCTGGTTATATCTGAGGCATAACCATTGATCTCGCAACCCGCATCTACCAGTACTAAATCCCCATCTAAAACTATGCAATCATTGGACTTATAGTGAAGAATTGTGGCGTTACTGCCCCCGCCGACAATTGAAGGGAAGCTCCAGGTACTTTTTGATCTCATAAAGTGACCTTCGACATTAGACTGTATTTCCCACTCACCTATCCCCGGGGCAGCATTTTCCATGGCTAATTTGTGTGCATGTGATGCAATAGTAGCCGACTCCTGCATATACTTGATCTCACTATCAGATTTGACTCTCCGCATCGGGTCGATTATCGGCCTGGGATCAGATATGGCTTCAACTTCTTTGCAAATTTTATCCAATTCATTTGAAATTCCCGATATAGTGAATACATTCTCGAATTGTCCTATCATTTGTATGATCTCCGTCTCAAAATTTTCTATCGATGAAGTAGTAGATACGGGCCATGACTCAGCTCCTTCTACCCCAATACGGATACCTTCCCATATTTCTTTCGTCGTATCTCGTGGTGATACGAATAATATTGACTCGATTCTATCGTTTCTGTTGTGTGCTACGAAAACCCCTTCATCCTCTTTCCAGCCACACAGATACAGCATGTATGAGTTGGGCCTGAAGGGGTACCCTACATCATTAGAACGTGTTTTCCTCTCGTTAGTGGGTATAATCACAATACTCGACTCAGGCAATTGTGAAAACAGCCTCTCCTGTCTTTCGATATACTCTGATGTTTCGAAAGGCAAGACCATATGATGCCCTAGTGATTCTTCCTTTTGGACTTGTGTACTAGGACCATTTTGGTATGTCGGACTGGTTTGCCTGTTTGCGCATGTTTACAACAGAATATGAAAAGAACATTGCAGATAGGATTAGCGCAATTATCGATATTGGTATCACAGGATCCGTGGACCTGTCCTTTACCAATACAGAAATCTGCGAAGATTCGGAGTCGTCGTCAATTACTTCAATGGTGAGAATGAAATCACCATCCACCCCATCAGGCCAGGAGAACTCTCTAGATTCACCCTCGTAAGTAGGAATGTTATTGATACGCCAAACGTATCTGAGATTGTCAGCATCATTTTGAGTATCAGTTGATCCAGATGCATCAATTATGCATGACCCTTCTCGTGGAAGAGTGAACTGGCCATTATTTTCTATGGGTTCTCCATCTATTGTTAGCTTCACTAAGGGAGGGATATTTTTTACTTCAAGAGAATTTATCGAAGTAGCAAGATTTCCAGCTTTATCCGATATTGTGAGTTTAATCTCATATGTTCCTGCATATTCAGTATTAACTGAAAGAGACCGCTCATCCAAACCTGCTAAAATTAGAGTTTCATTATCAGAAGTTGCATCTGAATTGACAACAGACCAAACATAAGTGAGCCCCTGAATTCCCCATGTTTCATCGAAAGAAGAAGAACCATCGAAAATTGCATACCCAGATCCCTCAGAAATAGTGTTCGGCCCTTCTATTACAACAACAGGTGGGGTATTGTCAACCATGATGCTCATGCAGTCATAAGAGAACTCTTGATTTGCGGGGTTATTCGCAAAAACACTCAGATCGTACCAACCATCTGATAGATTTTCTACCATTATTTCGTATGTAAACAATCCATCCGTTGGCGAGTACTCTGATGGCATCAAATCTATTGATTCCTCGGGAACGCCCATATACACGTTTGAGCACTTCACATTCGGCGAATCTGCAATAATGAAGGATAATATGGGATTTTCTAAATCTATATCCATAGTCACAAATTGCAATATTTGAGATTGGCTAGACCACTGAAATTCAGAGTTAGATATGATATGGATAATTGGGGGAAACTGGTAATTGGTGGGGGTTTCCGGCGAAATGAAGAATGTTCTAATTAGTGAAACTATGTCTCCATTGTCTTCTTCGACATTGATCTTAGCTATGCAAGAACAGTGGCCTATGGTAATAGGATTCACCTCTATGTCGAATGACCATTCCTTCCAACTATCTAATTCAGATTTTATTTCTAAATCATCTGTAAAATCAATAAAGAATCTAGTGCCATAAGTATCAATTAGTTCCCATGTTGCATAAGCAGGTTCTGCCTCATTCTGAATTGTGATTGAAAAAAATGAAGCCTCAGTAATTACATCGCCATTTTCCAAATCAACGGAAATATTAGCCGGGTAACTGTCGTCTGAATCCTCCGCTAGAGACAGTGGCTGCACAAATGAAACTGCAATTATAGAGCCGGTTACCAGGGCCAATAATGTTTGATTACTCTCCCGTTTCACAGTAGTCGCGCTATACCGACACTATTCAATGCCATGGGAAACTGCTCTATCTGTCGGAGATTCGCATCTGCCAAGACAATTCATCCAACCATAAACCTAGAGTTGCTCGATCAATGTAGTCTTCCCCAGAGCTTGCCGATAGTACGCAGTCACATGCAGCAGAAGCCAATAATGCAGCGTCATAAAGAGACAAGCCGGAACCTAGTGCAGCTGCAAGCGATGCTGCTGCAGCATCATGCATGCCGATCTGCTGTTCTGCTGTTGGAGCCATGCAAGGCATGAAAATACTGTCTTGGTCATTTTGATGCAGGTACATCCCATGAATTCCACCCAAGACAAGGATCCCCTGCCATGAGTACTCTTCCAAGAGATGTTTTGCTGCATCATCGTCACTTAACCCCATCCTTCTAGCCAGAAGTGCCATCCCCCTCTTCTCGAATATCACTACGGTGGCCCCTCTACTCTTTTCCAAACCAGTAAGTTTTGGATCCACAATCGTAGGTATTCCTGAATTTTTGGCTTCTTCGATCAAAATTTGCGCTCCATCCTTTGTAACCACACCCTTGTCATAGTCAGATATCACCAATGCACAACTGTCTGGAATATTTGACAGTGCAGAGTCTGTAAGCGACGATGATACTGCTTGATCTAGCGCTTCATTGGGGCCCCTATCTGCCTGTAGGAGGATTTGCCTCCTATCTAGCAGGCTTTCTCTGCTAGCAAAGAATCGAATTTTTGTCAAAGTAGGCCAATCTTCTACGCGAATGATATTTTCTAGTCTGATATCTTTCGATTTCAGTGAAGAGGCAATCGAGGACGCCTCGGCATCATCACCAATTGCTGTATGGAATGATACATCCATTCCGAAGGAGGTTAATCCAATGGCAATATGGGCTGAAGCACCGGGCGACTCTTCTGAATCTAAAATCTTCAGTACTGGGACAGGTGCTGTGGAGTTGAGATTGTTTGCAAACCCATGATGATATCTGTCAAGCATCGTATCACCAATCAGAGTAACCTTGGAGCCATCTATTGATTCTAATAATGAAATTAGTCTTCCCAGGCTATCCTGCCTCAGAGCATCTGAATCGTCGTCCATATATTGCCGAGAATGGCTAGACAGATGATATTTGGGGATAGCGTCTAATTTGTTAGCCTCTTCGATGCAACTATGGAGTACCGTGAAAATAGGATTCTATACGACGGTTCTCCATATAGCAGGCTATGGGAGAAGTCGGCAATAGGTATTCTTGCCGATGGTCCCGGATTACTACTCACCGACTCAGAGGTAATATTCTGCAGGGATCACAGAGGGATTGAATTCAACGGTTTAAATGACCAAGAATCGTATTCATCGTGGCTCACAGAGAGGATTGAAGGTAATCAGAAGTTACTACTAGAATCCGCGATACTTGAAGCACTTAGAGTACCGGGCAATAAAATAGTACTATCAGAAAATTTCGACTCATTGAATCTAGGTGAGAGTCGTTCATGGGCAATGAGGTGGTCATCAGACGATCACCCGAAAAAAGGAGCACCCATATCTGAGATTTTGTGGTTTGAATCAAAAGATCTGCTGAAAGGAAAAGTAGAGAGCGGTGTAAGCTTGCTGAAAGATCTACTATACTGGTGTGTTGAAGTGGAACAAAGGGAGAGAATACCTGAAGTTCTCATTATCGACGAAGAACAGTCAGTAGTAACGTACAGACTTAGTGAGGCAAATCCCACAGGTGAAATGGCAAAGCCGGCAAAGAAGATTTTTGATGAAATATCATTGATGGAAAAAAAAGGCTTGAGCGGAAATCGACTATTCTTTCCCTCTATATCGAAGTGGCCTCTCGATTCTATTGGAATACCACTCCATGGAGGTCGTCAATTGGATTACATTGAGGCTGAGGTAATCCAGTCAAATTTCCAAGATGAGATGTCAGTATCTGCAAGTATTCTCAATGACTTATGGATGAGGGGCTTGAATACCAGATCAGGATTCAAGTATGGAAGTACTTGGAGGTGTTATTCCGGCAGTGTGGGTGATGCCCATGCACCGTGGCTAGTCGTCGACCCCACCAGCGAGGGACCAGATAACTGGGCTGAAGCATGTCTTTCCTCAAGGCTTGCCTCAGGTGTGAATAAGCATTGGCTATACCCCATAATGGATAATGGTGCATGGAGATATCTTCAGATTTCCAGGCCTCCTTCTGACTCTCGTTGGAGCAACCCGAGGAGGATTTGAGGGTTATTTTTCTAATCATTATCGGGCGATCTTCGACCACCAGAAGCAATTGAGAAGGCCATTAGAGCAAGCACTGTTGAGATAGCGTTTGAAGGAATTGCGAGCCAATTTAAAGGTCCGAATGGAAGTTCCCCCTCAGAGTTAAGGACAATCGGAACTCTTTGCTCGATGTTATCGGAGTCAACTATTACCAGCTCTCCACGGGCTATCATCCTGGGTTCGAGCAACCCGTCGGGCTCAACAGCCAAAACAATTGGCTCCCCGGGGTAGTAGGCGCCAGTAGTTATGGATTCGGCTATTCGTCCTGCGGGACCGTCGACAGATATTGTGTAAACCCTAGGACCATCGCCAATAGATTCTGGATAAAACTCGATGGTCGATGGCTCGTCCCATGCAACTGAGGCCTCCAGTGTTTCAATGGATAGTCTGTGGTTCACAACACTCCAATCAAGTGAAACATGTGTCATTGCCCTACCTAAGCAACCAATTGTTCCTGTAATCGTACCCTTCTCGGAATTTGTTTGTGATAGGTTGAGAATCTCCACCATGTATGAGCTATCTGTTTGTGATAGTACTGAAGCCTGAGTTGATAATTCTGTAACAAGCTCGCACCCGAGATCGGTGGCAACCTCAGCAAGCGCAGACTCGTTCGGAAGCAATATAATCGGGTTTCGTGGGAGGGTTATTGTTGAATTCGAATCTCCTACGAAGTCATACTCAATGGTGGTCGAATCGTCTGTTAGTGAAGTCACAGTAATGGTCCAGGGCACTAGTCTTCCCCTATTGTCCCATATTTGATTTCCAGTATGGCCAAAACGGTCTCCTGTTGAGAAGGTATCTCCTGAAGAGCCGTAATCTCTGGCTCTTTGTAAAGCATCGTCACCATCAGCTTCAACGATCTTCACCCATGGTTTCGTAGGGTCGGTATTGACCAGATTTGAGTCAAAATCTCCGAATGCTAGGTCTTGTTGTTCAACTAAAATTCCATGTCCGGGCAAGCCCCTGTCAAAACCAATGTCCGATCTCAGGGTAACCCAAATGTACTCATCCGGTGCAATCAGAATCTTCAATGGGGCTCCGCCTTGTGATATTGGATGCAATGAAAAATTACCATCGATATGAATATCTGGGATGATTGGTTCAATTGCTCCAATTAGTTCCAATGTAGAAGAAGATGGGAGAGACGGCATGTCTCCATCGCCGATCCAATTGCCACTAGCCATTATGTCCCAGTCCCCGAGACCGAACCATGACTTTGTGGGCGAATCGCTGTGAACGTCATATAGGTCAACCGCGCCCATTTGGTGTAGCATTTCGTGAACAGTAACACCAAGTCCGCCATGTACGGATGCCATGGTGTAGTGCTCAAACCTGTAGTCCCCGATCTCAATCGGATCATGAAATGGGGAGAAGTGACTCCATATTGTACTGGAGGGGCCACCCTCTTCTTGGGGCTGACCAGAGTGTAAGATAAGGAGGCGGTCAATAACGTAATCATCATTCAGGTCCCAAACCGAAAGATCCGTTCCTTGGAGCAAATCAACAATTGCTTGAGTAGCTAGTTCTCTGACACCTCCTGATCCTGATCCTGAATCCCTCTCGAGGTCAGAGTCAGTGCCCCAGTAAGAGTCATCGTAGGGAGATTCCCAAACTCCATCAACTATAGTTGGATTTAATCGCGATTTGTTTCCGCTCATTTCAGAAATATACCTCTGAGCTGAAAGCTCTCCATCGAAGATATCTCCCAAAAGGGAATTCGGGAAACTCTTGCCAGGAAAGCTAATTCTGAGTACGGGCCATTTCTCTTCATTCGAAAGGCCCACCATCTCGTAATCATTCTGATTCTGCCTCTCGCTTACGGTAGATGTGATGGCATCATTAACTGAATCTGAGAATATGTTTGCTAAGACCGATGAAATGATCAAGATTACTACAGCAACAACTCTGAGAAATCCTAGCGAACGTAGTTTGTCCACGGCCTTAGCCCAATAGCACAGCCTTTCAAACCAATGGCAAACTGCTAGTTGATTGATTCAGTATTTGCATGTGGGGCCCATACTCCCATTTTTACAGGGGCTGTTTGTGATAATATCTCGGCCGATAGAGCAGTCACAATAGCAATTACTATTCTTAATCCATCATATTCAACAGGAAGAGTGAGTATAATCAATCCTGAAGAAATTGCCAGCATCCTATTCCTGAATCTGGTTCTACCTGATTGTATCATTCCGAAAACTCTTGAAAGCGATAGGGTTGTTGTTGTTACTGACCAAACTACCAATACCCATGTCGCCCCTAAACCGAGGGAGAATATTGACGCAGCATTGTATCTTATCAGTACGCCTTCAGGGAAGCCATTTGATAATGAAAGTCCAAAAAGAGCAGGAAGCCCATAGACCCAAATGATCAATATGGAAAATGGAACTATGACCGTCGTTAGTATAAGAACGGAAATTAGCCATTGCCTCTCTCTACGATAAAGGCCCGGTTTAGCGAATTTGTAAGACATGAGTGACATTAGAGGCAGGATTGATACTGTTGATAGTAGAATGACCACGCTCCAACGTATCTGAATCCAGTCGAATGGGGCAAATATTGCTAGATTCTCATTATTAGGGCCCGAAGGGAGAGGCGATTCTTCAAGCCAAAGGGATATTGCTTGATCGCATACAAATGACCAGATTACAGAGATTATTAGAAACAAATATGCTGATTTCCTTGCTATCAGATGGAGTTCAGAGAAGTGCTCTGAATGTTTCAAATTTCCGAGATTTTGGTCGGCAGTCACAGTACATCCTTCATTTGTGGTTCTGTCCTTGCTGCTAGAATAGTTCTGTAGACGCCATATGCTGCCCATGCACTGACGAAGAATGCGGTACCAGAGGCGAAGTCCGTGAAATCGACACCTTGGAAGGTTATCGGAGTATCTGAATTGGCCCATCCGACTGCCAAGTAGAATGATATCGCGGATGCAACAAATCTACGGAAGGCCTGTGGGTATGCCAACTCACTAGCTAGGAATTCCGGACCATCGTCGTATTTCCTCTCCAAGATCTCTCTTTGAACAACTGCACCGATTATTAGAGCTGTTAGGCTTGTCCAGAAGAAGAGATTGCCCTGGGAGAAAACGCGATGAGCCAACGCATCCTGTCGTTCTTTCTCCAACTGCTCTTCTGACTCCTCAATTAGAAAAAGAGAATCGTAAGTGCCCACAGAAATGGTCCTAGTCTCGAGAGTGGCGCCACTCTCTTCGGTAGTGATTGTACCAGGTGAGTTGATCGTGAAAGATAGGATATTCCAATAATCCATATCGTCGGGTATACCAGCCCCGTCTACAGAGTTACCAGCGAGCCAGAATTGCACGGAACCTAGATCTTCACTTGGTGCAAGCCAATTGATTATCCACACTCCATCGACACTCGGCTCGGAATGGGAGGCATCATCGGACCTTCCTTCAGCATAGCGAATTTCCTGATCTTCTGACCAGGAGAAGTTACCTATCGAATCTGAAGAGAATAAAAATCCTGCATGAGTGTTGCCATCCCCCCCTGAGAGGGTCAATGAGTCGGCAACGCGGATTGTGAGCTGATACTGTTCAGAGGTCTCGTACATAAGTGGGACTCCAGTTACCATTACAACGGCGCGATCTGAAGCAGCACCATTGTTATGACATGAGCACCCATACTTCACGGTCAGTTCGTCGTTTGAATTGTATGCGCCTGGGCCGTTGCTCATGCCGAGAGCTGGGAGCGACAGTGCTACAACTATAGCCATGCAAGCCAATAGCCTCTTAGAACTCACTCGCACATTATCACTGGCCTTTCTAGGAGTCGATGTCAAATAACGGTTGGGGGTACTAATCCTCAGAATTCCTTGATAGACGCATTTAACTCGTTCATCATCTTCTTCCCATCGCCGAACAACATCATGGTCTTATCTTCGTAAAAAAGGTCGTTGTCTACCCCAGCGTATCCAACTGATAGGCTACGCTTGATGATCACGACTACCCTGGCCTTGTCAGCATCGATAATGGGCATCCCACCCAGTGGACCTTCGCCTGTCCTAGCAACCGGGTTCACTGTGTCATTCGCCCCTATGACAAGTGCCACATCAGTTTCAGGGAGTTCTGAGTTGATTTCATCCATCTCGATTAGTTGCTCATATGGCACACTTGCTTCGGCTAGTAGAACATTCATGTGACCGGGCATCCTTCCTGCTACTGGGTGGATTCCATAGTATACTTCTACGCCTTGGGCTTCCATCAAGTCTGCAAATTCTTTCACAGCGTGTTGCGCCTGGCTGACTGCCATCCCATAACCCGGAATGATTACGCATTTGCTAATCCCATCGCAGACCATCGCAACCTCCTCGGGATCGCTGCCTACCTTCGTTCGAGTAACTGATTCTCTCCCCCCGCCACCAAAGGATTTGAAGAGAACAGCTGTAAGAGTTCTATTCATCGCCTTGCACATGATGAATGTGAGGATCAGACCAGCTGCGCCCACCATAGAGCCAGCGATAATTAAGACATTGTTGCCGATAACGAAACCAGTGAATGCGGCAGCGATTCCAGACATTGAATTTAGCA
>MDTG01011991.1_pt1 | contig 17194 bp, 18 predicted proteins | sample 811421 | NCBI WGS metagenome assembly MDTG01 (sample SAMN05326645, study PRJNA326480) | marine metagenome | isolation source: seawater | place: Pacific Ocean: South East | collected 2011
AGAATTTAAACAATATTTTCCAAAAAATGGATGGGTTGAGCATGATCCAGAGGAAATTTGGAAAAAAACTAAAACTACTCTACAAGATGTTATAAAAAAAAGTTATAAATTAAAAGGTAAAATTTTAACAATTGGAATCACAAATCAAAGAGAAACAACAGTTCTTTGGAATAAAAAAACAGGAAAATGTATTTATAATGCTATAGTTTGGCAAGATAGACGTACATTAAATTTCTGTTCTAAATTAAAAAAAAGGGGACTTGAAAGAACTATTAAAGACAAAACAGGCCTACTTTTAGATCCATACTTTTCAAGTAGTAAGATAAATTGGATAATTAAAAATATCGCCTCCTCAAAAAAATTAATAAAAAATAATAGACTGTTATTTGGTACAATTGATACATTTCTAATTTGGAAATTAACAAAAGGAAAAGTACATGCTACAGATGCAACAAATGCATCAAGAACAATGCTTTATAATATAAAAAAAAATAAATGGGATAAAACATTATTAAATATTTTTAAAATTCCATACCAAGTACTTCCATGTGTAAAAAATTCTGCAGATAAATTTGGGTTTACTGATAAATCTTTTACAAAAAAAAGCTATTCTATTACAGGTGTTATTGGAGATCAGCAAGCAGCAGTAATTGGCCAAGGATGTTTTTCAAAAGGTTCTACGAAAATTACTTATGGAACCGGTGCCTTTGCAATAACAAACACAGGTAATAAAATAAATTTTTCGAAAAATAAATTGTTAACAACAATTTGTTATAGAATTGATAATAGAACAACCTACGCAGTTGAAGGATCAATATTTATAGCAGGCGCAAGTATTAAGTGGTTAATAGATAAACTAAAAATAATAACAAATTCAAATCAAACTGAGAACATATCAAAAATTTTAAAAAATAATAAAGATGTTTATTTTGTTCCAGCATTTACTGGATTGGGAGCCCCACATTGGAAACCAGATGCAAGAGGTATAATTGTTGGGTTGACAAGAGATACAGGACAATTTGAAATTGTGAGAGCGGCTTTGGAATCAGTAGTTTACCAATCTTCTGATTTATTAAAAGCAATGAAAAATGATGGTCTTAAACCGAATATAATTAAAGTCGATGGAGGCATGTCACAAAACAAATGGTTTAATCAATTCCTCTCTGACATACTGAATTTGAAAGTTTCAAAATCTAAAATACAAGAAACTACAGCATTAGGTGCTGCTTTAATTGCGGGTTATGGAGCTGGAATATTCAAATCTTTTTCACAATTATCAAAAATAAATAGAACAAATGTTCAATTTACACCAAAAATGAATAAGAAAAATAGATTAAAGTTGTTGAACGGATGGAACCAAGCAATTAGAAAAACTATTAAATAAAATGAAAAAATTTTTAATTATTGGAGCAGGTGCTATGGGATCGGCATTTTCTTTACCCTGTGTAGAAAATCAAAACGAAGTTACTATTGCAGGAACTCATCTAGAAGATAAACTTATAAAAAAACTGAAAAAAAATTATTACCATCCAAAACTTAAATCCTTTATTTCAAAAAAAGTTAAATTAACAAGTTTCAAATTTCTTGATGGTAAATTATTCAACAATTCTGATTATATTGTTATCGCTGTATCATCAAAAGGAATAGATTGGGTCTGTAATCAATTAATTAAAAATTATCAAAGAAAATATTCTATAATTTTATTAACTAAAGGCTTAATAAAAGAGAAAAATAGAATTATCACTATATCAAGTAAAATAAACAAATTATTTAAAAAAAATAAATTACCCAGTCAAGATATTTCATCAGTAAAAGGACCTTGTTTGGCAACAGGACTTGTCAACAAAATTAGAACAAGTATGGTGATTGCAAATAAAAATATATCAAAAGCAAAAGAATTGAGTAAATTAATTTCTACAGACTATTACAAAGCTGAAATTTCTGAAGATGTAAATGGCGTAGAAGCCCTTGGAGCTATAAAAAATATATATGCAATGTTAATTGGTGCATCTATAGGTTTAAGTAGTGATAAATTGAATAATAAAATTAGATTAAAATATTATCACAATACGTCCTCTTCATTGTTTAAAAATTCAATTTCTGAAATGAAAATGTTTTCAAAAAAAATGAATGGTTTTCCAGAAACAGTATATGGTCTTGCTGGATTAGGCGATTTATATGTCAGTGTTGCGGGCGGTAGAAATAGTAAAATGGGATATTATTTAGGTAAAGGAAAAACTTATTCAAGTATAAAAAAAAAAGAAATGAAAAATATAACCACAGAGGGATGTGATTTAGTATTTGATATAGGCTCAGTCATTTTAAAATATTTTAAAAAAAAAGATTTTCCAATAATGTTTTCTTTAATTGAGTCGATATTAAAAAATAAAAAACTGAAAATTAAATGGTAAATAAAAGAAAAATTTTAATAGTTGAAGGTAATACTCGTGAGGAAAATAATGAATTTACAAATGTTGGAATTAAAACACATACAGAAAGTTTAATTGATAGTATTAATTTTTACGAAAAACAAATCGAAATCGATGTCGTGAACCCATCTTCCGACAGTAATTTAAAAACAATAACTCAAAACTTTAAAAAATACGATGGAATGATTTGGGGAGGGAGTAGCTTAAATATTTATAATGATACTGAAGAGATTAGAAGACAAATAAGCTTTATGAGGGAATGTCAAAAAAAAATTAAAAAAATTTTTGCAATATGTTGGGGTTTACAAGTTGCGGTAACGGTTGCAGGGGGAGAGGTAAAAAAATCTATAAAAGGCGCTCATAGAGGAATAGCATACGACATAGAAATTAATAAAAACGGTTACACACATTCTATTTACTGTAACAAAAAAAGTAAATTTAATTCTCCAGCTTTTAACTTTGATGAAGTAGTTACAATACCCGAGAAATCAAAAGTATTATCATCTAATAAATTAAATAAAGTGATGGGCTTGCATTTTAAATCTGATTTTTCAGATATTTGGGGAATTCAATATCATCCAGAAATCACTTATGAAAAGATGGTTAGTCTTATACATTTTAGAAAAAATCGTCTTCTAAATAAGGGAGCTTTTAAAGATGAAGATGAAATTAACTCGCATGTTATGATGATAGAAGATGAGATAAAAAATACTGAAAAAAAATCTAGAATGAAAGAATTAGAAAATTGGTTAAATTACTTATATGAGAGTTAAAAATAAAGATGATATTATAAATCATTTTATAGAAGGTAATAAAAATGAAAGCTTTATTGGAGTTGAAAATGAAAAATTTATTTTTGATAAAAAATCAAACAAAAGATCTAATTATGATCAAATTAAAAAAGTATTAAATTATCTACATGATAATTTTGGCTGGAATAAAGTTGAAGAGGAAAAAAATTTAATTGGATTACAACAGAACAACAAACAAGTTACTCTCGAACCAGGAAATCAGATTGAGTTAGCGGGAGCTAAACTTAAAAATATTCATGAGGTTTGCTCAGAGTCCTATAAATTTCAGCATCAATTAGAGTCTGCATGTAATAAATTCGATCTTGATTTATTATCAATAGGTTATGATCCTAAAACTAAATTAAGCGATGTCCCGTCAAATCCAAAAAAAAGATACCTAGTAATGAAAAATGAAATGCCCAAAAATGGAAAATTAAGTTTGGAAATGATGTATCAAACTGCAGGGACTCAAATAAATTTAGATTACTCAAGTGAAAAAAATTTTACTAAAAAGTTTAAATTAATTTCTTACCTGACGCCAATTTCTAACGCGATTTTTGCTAACTCCTCAATAAAAGAAAATATTTTTACAAATTTTTTATCATACAGAACAGTTGTATGGCAAAATACATCCAGAGGTGGGCTGCCAGAAATATTTTTGGAAAATATGGATTTTGAGAAATATGCAGACTTTTGTATGAATATGCCGTTATTGTTTTTAGTGAAAGATGGCGAATACCTGACACCAGATAATTTTACATTCGAGGATTTTATGAATAATAAAATAAAAAAAATCAACATGAAAAGTCCTGATAAAAAAGATCTAGAAAATCATTTAAGTACCATATTTACTGAATTGAGATTAAAACAATACCTAGAGATAAGATCCATTGATGCATGTGAATGGGATTGCCATTGCGCATCTCCAGCATTTTTTACAGGTTTGATTTATGGAGATCTTGAAGAGGCTTTAGATATTATAAAAAAATGGAAACCACATGATGTACTAAACGCATATTTTGATTCTCCGAAAAAAGGGCTTTTTACTGAAATTCACGGAAAAAAAATTATAGAGTGGGCAAAAATATTTTTAAATATTTGTAAATCAGGTTTAAAATCTAGGAACGAAATTAACAAAAAAGGAAATAACGAAGAAATCTATTTAAAAAATATAGAAAATATAATTTCAGAAGAAAAGACAAAAGCCGAAAAATCAATTAAAATAGCTTGATTTGAAAAAAATTCAAAAAATAATTTCTGTCCAATCTAACTCTATAGAAAAAATAAATATAAAAACAGATACAACATTTTTGTTGTCATTAGAGGCTCAAAAAAGAGGATATAAAATTTTTTGGTATGAGACTAATGGGTTATCCCTAATAAATAGAAAAGTATTAGCATCTGGTTATTTTGTTAATTTATTTGAAAAAAAAAAAAAATTTTTTAAAAAAAGTAAAAAAACAGTCCTAGATCTATCAAGATGTAAGTATATATTAATTAGGCAAAATCCACCATTTAATATGGATTATGTAAATTCAACCTTATATCTAGAAAAAATAAAAAAATCTGTAAAAATTATTAATGACCCTACTGCTGTAAGAAATATATCAGAAAAATTTTATTCCTCTAAATTCTTAAAATATATGCCGCCAACATTATTTACCAGAGACATTTTAAGAATACATAATTTTTTTAAAAAACATAAAAAAGTAGTTGTTAAGCCCATGAATGGTTATGCTGGAAAGGACATATTATTTCTTAATAAATATTTTAATAAAAATTTAATAATAAATTATTTAAATAAAACGGGACACGTAATGGTTCAGAAATTTCTACCTTCCATTAAAAAAGGTGATAAGAGGATTTTTATTATAAATGGTAAAGTAAGTGGAGCTATTCAGCGTATACCATCCAAAACATCAATATTGTCAAATTTATCCCAAGGAGGCACAGCAGTGAGAACAGAAATAAATAAAAAAGAAAAAAAAATATCTAATGAGATTGCGAAAGATTTATTTAAAAAAAAAATTTACTTTTCAGGAATAGATTTAGTTTCGGGATATTTAATTGGTGATATTAATATAACATCACCAACTGGATTACCTCAATATAAAGAGCTTACCGGAATTAATTTGGCTGTCGATTTTTGGGATAATGTAAAAAATTTAAAATAACCCTTCTGTCTCACCTTTTTTGTTTAATTTTATCTTATCAGCAGCGGGGAGACGAGGTAAACCAGGCATTGTCATTATAGATCCACAAACTACAACAATAAAATTTGCACCAGAGGATAATTTAACTTCTCTTATTGGTATTTCGTGACCAGATGGCGCTCCCTTAAGTTTTGGATCGACAGAAAAGCTGTATTGTGTTTTGGCAATACAAACAGGTAGTTTTTTGTAACCATTCTTTTCAAAATTTTTCAATTCATTTTTAACATTTAAAGGCGCAGATATTTTATCTGCTCTATAAATTTCTTTAGCAATTTTTTCTATTTTTTTCCAAAGAGAAAGTTTTTCAGAATATAAATATCTAAATTTTCTTTTGTTTGAATTATCACAAAGTTTAATTACTTTTTTTGCTAAGTCTTTTGCTCCTTTTCCCCCATCTGCCCAATGCTTACTTACACTTACCTTAACGCCTTTATTGTCACAAAATTCTTTAATAAATTTTATTTCATTATTTGTATCTAAAATAAAATGATTAATAGCAACAATTGGCTCGATACCAAATTTAAGTACATTTTCTATATGTCTTTCTAAATTTACGATACCTTTTTTTAATGCACTGATATTTTCTTGCTTAAGATTTTCTTTATCGACACCGCCATGCATTTTCAGAGCTCTTACTGTAGCTACAATTACTATACAACTTGGAACAATATTTGATTTTCTACATTTTATGTTTAAAAATTTCTCAGCTCCTAGGTCTGCTCCAAAACCTGCCTCTGTTACAACATAATCAGACAATTTTAGTGCTGTTTTAGTTGCTATTATAGAGTTACAACCATGTGCAATATTTGCAAATGGACCTCCATGAATTATAGCTGGGTTTTGCTCTAATGTTTGTGTAACATTAGGTCTTAAAGCTTCTTTAAGTAAAACTGTCATAGGACCTTGGGCGTTCAAATCTTTTGCAAATATTGCTTTATTATTTTTTGTGTAAGCAATAGTTATTTTTCCTATCTTTTGTTCTAAATCTTCTAAGTTATTAGCTAAACAAAAAATTGCCATTACCTCTGACGCTACTGTTATATCAAAACCATCTTGTCTTTTGAATTTTTCCGCGATACCTTTCGTATTTATATCTATAAATCTCAAAGATCTATCATTCATATCTATTACTCTTTTCCAAACAATTCTTTTTTCATCAATATTTAGTTTATTACCCCAATAAATATGATTATCTATTAAAGCTGATAATAAATTATGAGCAGATGTAATCGCATGAAAATCGCCAGTGAAATGTAAATTTATTTGTTCCATTGGAACAACTTGCGCATATCCGCCTCCAGCTGCACCACCTTTCATTCCAAAAGATGGTCCTAGACTAGGTTCTCTTAGACATACAATAGATTTTTTTCCAATCTTATTTATTCCATCAGAAAGTCCAACAGATGTAGTTGTTTTTCCTTCTCCTGCTGGTGTTGGCGATATTGCGGTTACTAAAATCAATTTTCCATTTTTTTTATTTTTAAGTTTATTTATGTACTCAAAGTTAATTTTAGCAATATGTCTTCCCATAGGACTAAACGCAAAAGCTTTGTCAGGTACTTTTAATTTTTTTAATATATTTTTAATTGGTTTTAGATTGGCTTTTCTGGCTATTTCGATATCTGATTTAATTTTTGCCATTTTATTTATATTTTAACGATAATTAATTATACTTTATTCTTTCAATTTTAAAGAAATAATTTAAGTTATATTTTTATTTTATCAAAAGAAAATTCATTTATGAAAAAAAACTTTAGATTTTTTGATAACCGACAAAAATATTTGTTATTTGTTACTACAACTAATGAAAAAAATAAAATTGCAGATGCGCTCAAACCTATTGTTCAAAGCACCAAACCCAAACATCCAGCACTAAAAATTTTTGATGCTGGTATGGGCGATGGTTCACTTTTAATGAGTGTGATGAGACAATGTCATCAAAAAATGCCAAATGTACCATTGCTAGTTTCGACTAAAGAAATAAGCATGGAGGATGTAAGGCTTGGTTTGGAAAAATTACCAGATAGATTTGTGGAGCATAAAAATACAGTTTTTGTAATTTCTAACCTAAATTATGTTGAATCTACAAATTTAAGATCTAATAACATAAAAAAACAAAAAAAAATGAATTGGAAAGTAGTCAAATTAATTGGAAATTCATCACAAGATTTTTCGACGCAATTAAGAAAATTAAATCAAGAATTTCTTGCAAAAAAATGGCAAGTGGAAAGAAATCCTAAAACTGGTAACCCAACATATAAGGAACCATCAGTTATAGTTATATACCGAAAAGATCAAGAATTTGTATTAAGAGACGTAATACCATCAAAAAATAATGGTAAAAATTTTTACGATATTATAATTGCCTCTCAACCTTATAGATCAAGGGTGCTAGCTGAAAAAAAAGTAAAATTTGTAATAGAGCCAATGATAAAATCTCTAGACAAAAAAGGAAAATTAATTGTAGTCCATGCATGTGGACAAGACCCAGCTAATAAGATTATAAAGAAAGTTTGGCCTAAAGAAAATCCGTTTCCCTCCTTATATAATTCTATATCAAAATACATTAAGTCAAATTTGGACGTCTCTATTTTGAATCAGATTAAATTTTATAAACCTAAAAGATTTAAGTATATGCTGAGAGCTTTACCTAATGAAATTTCAGGAGGAATTGCAACATCAGTAATATTCTCAGCTTGGAATGCTGCTGTATATGTAAATCAAATGACCGATGAACAAATATTCAAAGCAGAAAAATCAAAAAATTATCAAAAAATAGTTAAAGAAATAGTTAATAAACATAAAGGGCTTTATTTTAATAACGAATTATTTGTAATACAAAAAAAATAATTTAAAACTTCCATAAGTTCCATCTTGAGTTGATTTTAAAATTTTGTAATATACCAATGTGTACTTTTTTAAAAATTTATATTTATTTCTATTTTTAATTTTTTTAAATAATTGTGTTCAATCAACTGCGATGGTAGGACCAACAGCTACATTTATTTCAACTGGAAATATTTATCATGCTGGAGCAAGTTTTGGTGCTAACAAAGCTGTTGAGAAAGAGACTGGTATGACTACTTCTGAAATAATAACAAATCAAGTTGTTAATAAAAGTAAAAATAATGTCAACAAAGAATTAGAAAATAGTATTAAAATCTTGGTTGATTTAAATATAAAAAAAACTCACGATATTATATTTAATAAAAAAAATTAAGTTCATATTTTTAAATTATAATAACAAGAATTAGGATCTTCAGTATAGTGGGAGAAGGGTTGACATTTTTCAAATCCGCATTCTTTAAAAAGGGTTCTTGCTGGTTTAAAAAATTTTCCTGCACCTGTTTCTACGCTAATTTTACTCACGCCTAATTTTTTTGACTCGCTTATTAAATGTAAAATAACTATTTTTCCATATCCTTTTTTCCGAAAATTGTCTGCTACTCTTATAGATTTAAATTCTCCGTGTGTTTTATCTAAAAATTTTAAAGCTCCACAACCTATAAGATCATCTTGCTCCCATAAACTCCAAAAATTTATGCTTGGATCTTTCAATCCCTCTATATCTAACACATGTGTACTACCTTTAGGTGAAACTGACCTCAACTCCCTAAAGTGTTTAATTAAAAGATTATTAACAAATGGATTATCGAAATTATTTTCTATTGATTTCATTTAATTTTAAACCATATATTAAAAAATTAATTTATATATAAAAAATAATGTGTGGAAGGTATGTAATCACAAATCCAGTATCCAAGACTAAAAAAATTGTTAAAAGTGCAATTAAAGTAAATGATATGCAAAACTATAATTGTCATCCATATCAAGAATTACCAATTATAAAAAAATATAACAATGGAAACACCCTTGAAAACCTTAAATGGGGAATTTTACCTATTTGGGCGAAAAATAAGAATTTTAAACCTTTTATAAATGCTAGGTTGGAGACAATAAACGAAAAAATTTCATTCAAAAACTTAGTAAAACGTTCTAGGTGTATAGTTATCGCAGATGGATATTATGAATGGAAAAGAGAAATAAATAAAAAAATACCTTTTTATATATTCAGAAAAGATTTTAAAAATTTATTTTTTGCTGGGATATATGAAAATAGTGAATTTTGTATCATAACTAAAAATGCTTCTGCTAATTTAATGGAAGTTCATGATAGACAACCAGTTATTTTAAATGAAAAGGATATAAATAAATACCTTAATTTACAAATTGAAACGTCGAATTTTTTAAAAGAATATAAACCACCTACACTAAATTTCTATCAGATATCAAAAGATGTAAACAAACCTACAAATAATTACAATACTTTGATAGAAAAAATATGATTTATTTTTCCAGAATAGTTAAATGTCCCATTTTCCTCTTTTCTTTAATTTCTTTTTTTTTATAATCAAAAAAAAATTCATTATCATTAAATTCTTTGTTTCTAAATAATTCAATATCTGAGCCTATAAGATTGATCATTTTAGCATTATGTAATTTTTTTATTTTTACTTTTTCCAAACCACAAACAGCTCTAATATGATTTTCAAATTGACTTATATTGTAAGCGTTAATTGTTAAATGACCAGAGTTGTGGACTCTAGGCGCAATTTCATTTACATATAAATTATCATTTTTATCAACAAAATATTCCACACACATTGTTCCAATATAATTAAGTTCCTCGGCTAATATACTTGCCCATTCAACAGACTTTATAAAAATATTTTCATCTATTTCTGCTGGAATTTTAGATGTTTTTAATATTTGTTCTTCGTGGACGTTTTCTATAGGATCATATATTTCAAATTTTTGATGACCAAATCTTGTTATAATAACTGAAATTTCTTTTTTTAAATTTATTATTTTTTCTAATATATAATCATTATTTAAATTAAGTTCATTTGCGTCAGAAGCATTATATATTTTGTATTGTCCTTTACCATCATATCCCATTGTACAAGTTTTAAGAAGACCTGGTAAAATATCTAAATTAGACATAAATTCTTTTTCGCTACTTACATGTGCATAGTTTGTTGTTCTTAAATTACATTTATTTATGAAATCTTTTTCAGATAATCTATTTTGCACAATCTTATTAATTTTTGGATTTGGTATTACTTTCTTTTCTGTGTTCAAAATTTTTAATACTTCATAAGGAATATTTTCGAATTCATAAGTAATTACGTCTACTTTGTAAACAAACTCTTTTATTTTAGAATTATCTCTGTAGTTTCCAAAAATAAAATCGTCAGAAAAAAATTTTCCTGGAGAGTCCTCGCTATCAGAAAAGATTACAGTTCTAATATCAAGTTTTTTTGCTGCCACGGATAATAGGCTTCCTAGTTGACCTCCACCTATTATTCCTAATACTGGTTTATACATTAAAAGGTTTTTTCTTGACTGACTTAGAGTAATCTATTCTAAATTTATTTAAATTTTTTTTAACGTTATTATCTCTTAAAGATATAATTGATGCAGCTAACAAAGCAGAATTTATTGCTCCATCTTTTCCAATTGCAACTGTAGCAACAGGTATGCCTTTTGGCATTTGAACAATCGATAACAAGCTATCAAGTCCTTTCAATTTTTTACTTTCAATTGGGACACCAATTACTGGGATTTTAGTTAAAGAAGCAATCATACCAGGTAAATGTGCTGAACCTCCTGCTCCAGCTATAATTACACTAATATCATTTTTTTCAGAATTCAAAGCAAATTTGTACATTCTTTTAGGTGTCCTATGGGCAGAAACAATTTTAATTTCAAATTTAATTTTTAATTTTTTTAAAACATTTTCACAGAATTTCATTGTCGAATAGTCTGATTGACTTCCCATAACAACAGATACTTTACTTTTATAATTTTTTTTTTTCATAAAAAATAAAAAATATATATTATATATTATATGTTAAATTAACTCATACAATGAATAATAATAAATTTTTTAATGAAAAAAATAAAGATTTAGAAGAACTCGACGATTTATGTGAAAACTGTAAAAAAAAACATGAGAGTGTTAAACATAATTTAATTTTAACAGGTTTTAAGATTTGTGAGACTTGTAGAATTTCAAAAACTATATTTCCAATTTAAGCAGAGTTTGTTATTGGCATAGCATTCATACGACTCATTACAAATGAAACAGATAAAAATATAATTATTAAAAAAGATAAAAATATTATTCCAAAAGACTTTAGATTTGACTTTAACTGTAAAATTTGTTTTGTGGATATTATTAGCGAAGCAAATATCCAAAATTGAGTAAGAAAAATAACTGGAATAACTAGTTCAGGAGTGACAGCAAAAAATCTCACTAATCCTGGTGAATGAGCGTAACCAACTGCTATTAATATTTTTTTAAAAGATGTTTTTGTTTCTTTGTCTGGAAAAATCTTAACACCTATAACGTATATAAATATCGACCAAACAAACCAAGTTAATATTGCAGTCAATCCTGAAATTCCAATTGAAGTTTTAACAATAGTATTTGCAGCTACAGCGCCAGCCACTCCATCTAATATCATTATTAAACCTGCAAAATATATTGCAGCTTCTCCATAGTATCTATTCTCTTTATAAAGTGACTTATCAAGTTTTAAAGATTTAAAAAAAATATTTAAAAATTCTGCGATCATTGGATAAATATTTATCCTTTAACTACTTCTCTTGTATTTGCGTTATAAGATTCAGTAAAAGGTATATCAACAACTATTGCATCAACTGGCGTACCAGGTTTATCAGAATATTTCTCTGGCAAATGAACTTTTAGTTTTGTGCCAGGTTTGCCTTTAGGGAACCCATTAGAATTTAAAGTACCATCGTAAGGTATATAACCCATAGCAATATTAACCTTTTTTTCTGGATGGTACCAAGGAGAAGTGATAAACCCAATTGGTTCACTTCCACCTTCTCCGGATATCAACCAAAAGTCTGGTGCGTACTCCTCGATAGGTTTACCTCCTAATTCCATTCCAACTAATTGAAGCTTATAGGGTTTCTTGCCTGCTCTTAAATCATCTCGCATCTGCTCTAAAGCTTTTTTTCCAACGTAATCTGCTTTCTTTTTCCATTCACCTTTTCCAGATAATGATACTTGATAACCAAGGTTACACTGAAATGCATTATGTTGATAATCCATGTCTTGACCCCATGACAAAATTCCTGCTTGAATTCTCCTATGATGTGCAGGTGCAATAACCATCAAATTATGTTTTTTTCCGGCCTCTAAAACTGCATTCCACATATCTTCTGCATATAAAGTACTTTCCCTTAAATATATCTCATAACCTGCCTCTCCTGAAAAACCAGTCTGAGATATTACACAACTTCTTCCACCAACCTTAGCTTCAGCTAAACCATAAAAAGGCATATTATCAAAATCCACATGGTCTCCACATAAATCTTGCATTAGCAATTTTGATTTAGGTCCTTGAACTTGAACAGGAGATACATCAATTTCATCTATATCACAATCAAATCTACCATCGCAATTTACACCTTGGAGATATAAAGAAATATCACTATCAGACAAACTGAACCAAAATTCATTTTTTGAAATTCTTAATAAAATAGGATCATTTAATACACCTCCATAAGAATTGCATAAAATTACATATCTAGCTCTCATGGGGGAAATTTTTGTTGCATCTCTTGTAATTACATAGTCAACGAATTTTTCAGCATCTGGACCTTTTACCCTAATTTGTCTTTCTACTGCAACATTCCACATTGTTACATGATTTTTAATTGCATCGTATTCAACCATTGCCCCACCATCTTCTGGTTTTACGTACCCTCTGGGATGATAAATTCTATTGTAAACAGTCGCCCTCCAACATCCAGCTTGCATAGATAGATGCCAATAAGGAGATTTTCTGACCCTTGTTGAAATTAACATTTCAACTTTAGTCGGTCCGCTCTGCCTTAAATTATATGGAACTTTTCGATCAGATTGATCTACTGATGTTACGTGTCTTACTTTGTTATAATCAAATTCTTTAGACATAATTATTCTCCATCAACCATTTATTTGTTTCTTTAAGTCCGCCAAAAGTATAAATATGGAAATTATCTGTATGTTCTTTTAACTTTCCAATTATATCATTAGGGTCCTTAGGTTTCATTAAATCTAATGCCTTACTAAAATTAGATTTAAGAAAGTTAATAGAATTTTTAGCACCAACAATATTTGCAAACTTAATTAGGCTTGTTATTTTTAGTGGTCCAGTAATTCCTACATGAACTGGTACTGACTGCTTAGAAATAAAATCTATAATTGGTTCAGGGTCAAGTAACCACTGAGTAACAATATAATCAGCATAAGGCTTTTTGTCTTGCATAGCTTTTTCTAATTCTGAATCTGATATATCAGGACTCCCTTCAGGATGTCCAGCAATTCCTATTTTTAAACCTTCAAAATATCCCGTCTCTAAAAGCTGAATGGAACTGTCAAATTTACCTACTGGCTCTCTACTACCACCTATAACAAGGCATTGCGTAACTCCTAGATCTTTGCACATTTCTAAATATTCTTTAAGATGATTATTATTCTCAATAGACCTTGCTGGAATATGTGGAATTGGATTACAACCTTTTTTCACAAGCTCCCCTGCTTTTTCTGCTGTATCTTTAAAATCTCCACCTGGTAGAAAAGTTATATATACATCTTTTAGTGTAGGCAAACTATCTAATTCAGTTTTTGGGCCAATTTCTAAAGAAAAGTTCATTATCTAATTCTTATTTATTTTATAAAGTCTGTCTATAAAAATCGTTTAAAGATTAAATGAAAGTTATTTTTTTTGACCCCGATGTTTCTGTATTCTTTGCCCATACTGTTGCGTAACTCTGTCAAAGATGATTGCTAATGCGACAATAGCTAATCCGTTCATAAGACCAGATGCTAAATATTGATTGGAAATAGCCTGTAATATTGGTATGCCAAGACCTTTAACTCCAATCATTGATGCTATTACCACCATTGCTAATGCCATCATTATTGTTTGATTTACTCCTGCAAAAATTGTTGGCAAAGATAAAGGTATTTGCACTGTTCTTAATTTTTGCATAGTTGTAGCTCCAAAAGCATCACTAGCCTCTAATGTCTCTTTATCAACTTCTCTTATACCTAAATTTGTTAGTCTTACTATTGGAGGTAACGCATAAACACATACTGCAAGTAATCCAGGGACTTTTCCTATTCCAAGTAGCATAATTATTGGTATTAAATAGACAAAACTTGGGATTGTTTGCATCATATCCAAAATAGGCAAAATAGTTTTTTCTGCCCTATTAGATTTAGACATCAAAATTCCTATAGGTATACCAATTGCTATACAAACTAAAGTTGCAACAGAGATTATGGCAACAGTTGCCATGCAATTTTTCCACATTCCAAAATACCCTATTATTAAAAAACTTAACATAGTACCAATAACTAATTTATAACTTCTTGAACCAAGCCACGCAAGGAACCCAAAGACAGCAATTATAACTGGCCAGGGTGCCCCTATTAAAAGTTTTTCTAACCAAATTAAAAATGATAAAAGTGGATCAAAAAATCCCTCTATCGAGTCACCATATTCTCTAGAAAAATCTTTGAAATTTTGATCTATATTTTTTTTTAAATCTCTAAGAGATTGTCTATCCATTACTGGAATTTTGTTAAAGTCCATTAAAAAATAATACTATAAACGAGCCTATATTAATAGGCTCGTTTTAATAGTGTGAATTATTGATTATAATCCAATACCCTTTTTGATTTTATCCGCAGTTGATTTTGATACCCATTTAGTCCACACATCTTGGTGTCTTACTAAAAATTCAATTGCTGCGTCTGCACCATCAGCTTGTTGGTCTGACATATAAACTAACATTCCATTCATCACATCACCTGGATAAGTTCTTTTTTTAAAATAGTTCATGCCAGCCTTACCTGCAGTATTCTTATAGTTGTCAGATACTACTGTAAAAACTTCAGATTTAACCCATGAAGATTTTTTTGGGTTAGCACATTCTTGTTCAGGTTTTGATAAACAGTTATCCCAATTATCTTTTCCTGCATACTCACCCATATCAACGGCAATCATACCATATTTACCGATTAGTGAAGTTGGAGACCAATAGTATCCAAACCAATTTTCTCCTCGCTCAGCTGCTTTTGCAATTGATCCATCTAAACCAGCAGCCGAACCCGTTTCTACAATAGCCCAGCCTTTAGATTCCATTTCCCACGCTCTAAAGTGATTTCTATTACTTAATTCACAATTCCAACCTGGAGGACAAATGTGAAATCCACCTTTTGATGGATCTTCAGGGTGTGGAAACAGATCTGGTCTCTTTAAAATCTCATCAGCAGAAGTTAATTCTGGATGTTTTTCCAAAGTAGCTGGTAATACCCACCAACCTTCACCTAAACCTGTAATCGGGGCTTTATTTAAAGTATGAAGCCTACCTTCATCAGTTGCTTTAGTTAGTTGAACTATTGCAGCGTTAGCCCAAAACTCAGGAGCTACGTCTGGCTCTCCTTTTTCATTCATTGAAGTAAATGTTGGCATAGTAGCACCTGGTACTAATTCTACATTACATCCAAATCCTTCTTCTAGGATTATTTTATCTACTTCGGCCATTAAGTTAGCTGAAGCCCAGTTCATATTTGCAATGGTAATGTCACCACATTCTGCATTAGCAGCAACGTTATAAGCATTAAAACCAAAAACAAACATAACCGAAATCATTAATTTTTTTATTAATTTCATTATTTTCTCTCCTTAAGATTAAAGTTAATCACAACATAATATGAAAAAAAATGCAAATTTGTTTCAACCACAAGTAGTGTTAATATTGTCCATATACTTAGAATTAAAAAAAATTTAACATAAACCTTAATATGGCACAAAAAGATATAGGAAACAAAACACCGCTTCACGAATTAAAAACAACACAGCAAGTTATGATGTATTACGATGAGTGGAGTAAAAATAATAAATACAACAGAGATATGTCTAAATGGAAGTATTCTGGTCCTAAAGAGACATCAGAGATTCTATCAAAATACTCAAATGATAAAAAAATAAAAATTTATGATGCAGGATGTGGAAGCGGCTTGGTAGGTATTGAATTAAAAAAATACGGTTTTTTTAATTTTGATGGTGCCGATATTTCTAAGGAATTATTAAATCAAGTTCCCTCAAATTTATACAATCAATTAGAACAAGTAGATTTAAATAAAAAGATATCTAAAGAGGATAGTATTTACGACGCTGTTATGTGTGTTGGAACATTTACCTTTGCTCACGTAAAAGCTAGTGCTTTAGATGAGTTTGTGCGCATTACTAAAAGAAATGGATTGTTATGTTTTACTATAAATGAAGCCATCTACATTGATTATGGATTTAAAAGCAAGATTGATAATTTAGTAAATAATAATAAAATCGAAAAAATTGAATTTTTTAAATCAAATTATTTAGCGAGCAAAGATGTTAATGCTTGGTTAGGTTTGTATAAAGTTTTATGAAAATAATATTAATAATGGGACTACCAGGGGCTGGTAAAACTACATTAGCCGATGAATTATCACCAATGATCAAAGCAAAAAGATTAAATGCAGACGAAGTAAGAAAAGCAGCTAATGATTGGGATTTTTCAGCGGATGGCAGAAAAAGACAAGCTAAGAGAATGGCAGACTTTGCGCTTAAGTTAAAAAATGAGGGAAATAATGTGATTGCTGATTTTATTTGTCCAACACCAGAAGCCAGAA
>MDTG01016210.1_pt1 | contig 17192 bp, 11 predicted proteins | sample 811421 | NCBI WGS metagenome assembly MDTG01 (sample SAMN05326645, study PRJNA326480) | marine metagenome | isolation source: seawater | place: Pacific Ocean: South East | collected 2011
GGGATGCAGGTGTCCCACGTCCCTTTTTAATCCAGAAACCCTGCGGCACCCCAAACCCACAATCGTTGTTTGCCCGGAACCCGCTGCCCGTCCACCTTGTCAATAATCGCCAGAACTGCATCAGGATGAGCTTCAGCAAACAGGGCATTCAAATTTTGCTCACCATCGGTCTTCAAGATAATTTCCTCCGGAGTCCAGTAGGCCCCTTCATTGCTACTGGTGAATCTTTGCACCGTTCCTTCTCTGGAGCGAAAACCCTCCCATTCTTTTTTTGCCGGATTCAATATAACGTCGATGGGAACCTTTTGCGTGCGCCAGCCCTCACCCGTCCATACGTGCAGGTGACGGATTGCTTCGCCGCCGTCCTCGCTGATGCGATTGAGTCCTACAGGACGCCCATCAACTGTGAGCCAAAGCTGAGGTATGGAGCTGTATTTGTTCTTTGAGTTCAAAATCATCGCTTTTCCGTTTGCTTCTTCAAAAGATAAAGGAGTGGTCAGTTTTTCATTCTGCATGCTCGTCCATTTTCCCGCAGAGTGGTCCATGTGCATATAGTATAGATTGCGTCGGCTATGGGGCAGGTTGTCCTTTGATGCGTGCCAAAGGAACATGAGATGGATATGGTCACGATTGGGATCCTTAGTGAAAGCCGCGTACCATCCATTTCCCGGAGGAGAGCGCCCATCGAGCACATGCACTTCCCTGGACCAAGTGCGACCATTGTCCTTACTGGTTACATAGGACCAGTTTCCTCTATGCGTTTTTCTCCGGTAAAAACTGTAAATCGTGCCGTCGGACATCACGAAGAGCTGAGGATAGGTACTCTCGGTATACGGAAGCCGGGACGTATAGTCCTGCCAATCAACATTACCCAACGGTTTTGAAGATCTGCTGTAGCGCATTTTTTTATTATGCCCCCCATAGAACACATGCAGAAAACCTTCTCGATCAATCAGCAGGGAGGGATTCCCGTGGTAGTCCTTCGGAGAAATCAGGTTCGTCCCTGACCGCTCATGAGCCGACCATTCATTCTTTTCATGGCTATAAACGGAAACGTAAGGATTGTTGTCGGGACCCACCCAGGCCAGATAAGTCTTTCCACTGCGATAGTGAGCCCTTGACTGGTGAAATTTGTAGAGATTTCCCCAGGCGTTTTTAACCATGGGCGCCGACAGCTTGTATTGCTGCGCTTTGCCATCGGGAACGCCTGTCTCGGCAATCCCAGCGGCGACACCAACGCACAAAACGGCGAGAACCATCATCAGCACCGTCGTTCGATTCGCTGCTATCATACCTGTTTGTACGCGAGGACGGCTTTTCGACGGGACTAAAGCCCACTTGGCCATAGGCGGTTCCTGTAAGAGGACTCAGGTGCGGGGTCGGCGATCCTGTCCCGTACCTACGGTCCTGAACATTCCTACAAAAACAAGCAGGGAATTGCGCAAAAAAATGCACCATCCCCTCGTCCCTGAGCGTGGATGGGCGGAGCTGTGTATACCGTTGACCTTTTTATAACACCCTCGATCCGAGGACCCACACACACTTCTCATGATGAAACAAATTCTGAAGGGTCCACTGCCTTGAAGTATCCTACCTTGATACTGATCCCCCAATATCTTGCCTTTGGAGGGCGGGACCCAGGGCCAACCAGTAACACAAGGAGTGACCCACTTACTCAATTTTCCTGCGGGGTAAGTTCAGCAAGGACATGGGTGTCGCCTGCGACAAATTTTCTTCCAGCCGAAAGTTAGCGGAAGCTGGGCTCAGCGAAACCGATCGGGGAGATTGGAGATTTATTATTCCCCGGGGAAAAGTTGACTTCCCCTTAGCACAGATCCATTACTCAGTACTGCTTGTACGGCGAGAGTATCAAATTTTACTGTTGCATTACTGAATTGAACCCTAACCGCGCGATTGAATGTGGCGGGTGGAGCAGCGACTACATTTAATCCTGACTCAAGGGGACCAGTCGTGAATATCCATCTTCCGTTGGGACCACTTCGAAGTATTCGATAGTTAGCACCTCCAGCTGGCAGCTCAGTCACATTCATAATCAGTTTTTGTTCTAACCGGCTAGATGTTCCATTGGAAACTTCTGTTAGCGATATCACATTTGGCCAGGATGGATTTGGGCTAATTGTGAAAAGGCTGCTCTCCTTGATTTTTATTTCTCGTGGCAATTCATATACTCGAACATGACCGTAGTTTTCACCATCTTCATTCTCGATGTTTCTCTCATCATCTCCATCGTTTAAGGGCGCACTGACTGCAACTCTCGTACCATCGCCCGACAGCGATACGGACCCCCCCGAACCATCTCCTAACGCCTCTCCATCAATATCATCCTTGAGTTTGGTCCATTTATCACCTGACCATTCGTATACGCGAACATGACCAGAGTCAGCACCTCTTCCATCATTTCCAGATGCACCGATTGCAATTCTCGTACCATCGCTCGAAAGCGATACGGAACTGCCTGAGCCATCTCCTAACGCTTCGCCATCAATATCCTCGCCGAGTTGGGTCCACGTATCATTTCCTAACTCATAGATACGGACATGGCCAACACCTACAGTTGTGCCACCGAACAAACCATCTTCTCCATCGTTTCCGGGCGCTCCAATTGCAACTCTCGTACCGTCACTCGAGAGAGAAACGGAACCCCCTGAACCATCCCCCGGCGCTTCCCCATCGATAACCTGGCCGAGTTGGGTCCATGTATTATTAATTAACTGGAATATGCGAACCTCGCCAGAGCTGTAAAAGCCGTTAAATCCTCCAGGCGCACCGATCGCAACTCTTGTGCCATCGCTTGAGAGCGATACGGATCGCCCTGCATAATGATATCGCTTTTCCCCATCGATATCTTGTCCGATTTGGGTCCATGTGTCATTGGACCACTCATAGACCCGAACATGGCCAGATAAGAAACCGTTTCCATCGTTTCCTGACGCACCGATTGCAATTCTCGTTCCATCGCTGGAAAGTGATACGGAACTCCCTGAATCATCTTGTGAGGCTTCTCCATAAATATCACTACCTACCCGGCTCCATGTATCGTTGACCCACTCGTATACCCGAACACTACCTGTAGAGAACGCGCCGTTGAAATCGGCAAGTTCAGTACCAATCGCCACTCTAGTGCCATCGCTTGAGAGCGACACGGAGTCTCCTGATCTTGAGCCCTGATCTCCGTCAATATCATCGCCGAGCTGGGTCCATGTATCATCAGTCCATTCGTAGACGCGAACATGCCCAGAACTATCACCGTTTCCATCGTTTAAAGGCGCAGTGACGGCAACTCTCCTGCCATCGGTCGAAAGCGATACTCTTCCTCGATAGACTGGGGCATGATCTTGTGGCGCTTCTCCATCAATATCATCGCCCAGCTGAGACCAGGTTGGCCTTATTATATTTACTGTCCTGGTAGCAGTAGAGGTATTGCCAGCAGCGTCAGTGGCAGTGTAGGTAATTGTAAATGGACTATCCTGTGGCCTGGAGGTGTAAACAACCCCAGATACGCTTACTCCTACCTTTCCATCAATCTCGTCAAAAGCAGTTGCACCTCTTTCTACGTAATACGGCTTACCAAGAAGCAAATTGATAGTGGATTCACCATTCAGGGTAATTATTGGTGCAGAAGTATCTGGCTCTGGTGCAGATTCAACAAGTCTATAGAACTCTCTTACATTCAGTGCTGATGTAGAATAGGGACTGGTATTAACATTTGTATTTATCCAATCAATTAAGTTCGAAGAGACATGTAAATCAAATGAGTGAGTATCATCCCAGGTAAGCTCCACATTAGTATCTACAACTGCAATTTTTAATACAGGAGCCTCGGTTGATCCTGGAGTAGTGATTTGACCAGGGGCAAAAGAAGTTACGGCAAAAAGCACTGACGGAATAAGGTGAATTTTCATAACCGTTACCGGGAAATTGCTTTTGGTGGAAAGGTCGCGAAAGCCGGGATTTGGCGGCCCCCATTGGGGGGAAGAAGGGGGGTTGCGGGGTAAAGACGAGAGCAAGCTGTGATCGGAGATTGCGATTGAGGATCTCAGGTTATCTGCGCCTTGTCCCGATCATAGGTAGGCACGCCGCGTTGCCAAGGTTTTTGGCCGCTATCACAGAGAGTTTTCTGTTGGTGGTATGCCTGTCCGTCTCATCAGCGAGAAGCCCTGAAACCCTGCCGCGGGAATTTTTACATGGCGTGATACATACCTGCCCTGGCGCACCATAAAATTACCTTCACCCCGGTTTGTGGGGCGCGGGTGGAGAACGCAGTTCCGTCAAGCGGGTTGCTTACCTGTGCCTTATTTATTTCTAAAGTTCTTGAGGATTAGGCCTTGTGTCCCCACCCACCCACGGTGAATGGGGCCAGTGAATCCCCCAGCCTGATCCGTGGATCCTGAGTAGCCTGTCCGGCACGGTATGGGGGAGACGGAGTCATGGTGGCGGTAAAAAGGTTTGCACCCTAAAGTATCCGGGACGGTGGTTTGAAGGCAGGTCTACGCACATTAGGCCGGGCCAGAAGGGTGGTATGTGGGCCCATGCCTGGAGGAAGCAGGCCTTATCTTTCCTACCTACTATAAAAAATCGCTGCCGGACGAACTTGGACCCTCACTCCGTTGCCGGAAGCGGATTTCCCTCCCCATGGCACGGGGACGTGGGGCCCGCTTTGCCCCGCTCTCTTAATATGAAAGGGATGGGGCATAATGAAAAGCCCTCCAGTGATCGGCATCATTCTCTTGCTTGGTATTGCTCCCGCGCTTGCCGAGTGGGTCAGGGAAGACTCTGGTCCTCCCGACGATGGCAGAACAGGCATCGTCCGGCAAATGGCAACTATGATGAGATCCGGCCTGATGGTTGCCTCTGTAGAGCAGACCTCAGTGGGGCCACGCTCAACGGGACCAGTCCCTTCCCCAGCATCGCAGCGAAGGGTTTTGATTTCCAGATGGGGCACGGCCTGATCAATGCCTTCGAAGCCGTCAAGGCAGCCCGGGAACGAAAATAAACGGAAAGGTTTGTTCCTACCCGAGAAGCTCTTCGATTACCTGGCCACCAAACTGGCTCAGTTGCTTGAAGCGTCCCGCGTGAAAGTAGGTCAGGCGATTGTCATCGAGACCAAGCAGGTGCAGAAGGGTGACGTGGACATCCCGGATATGGTGCACGCATTCAACCGCCTCCCCTCCCAGTTCATCGGTGGCTCCGACCGTGGCTCCGGACTTGGTTCCCCCACCTGCAAACCACATCGCCATGGCCTTGGCATTGTGATCACGGCCGTAGGACTTACCACCACGCATTCCGTTGTCGGGGGTCCGTCCGAACTCCCCGCAGAAAAACACAAGGGTATCCTTCAGCAGGTCCCGTCGCTTGAGATCCTTCAGAAGGGCGGCGATCGGCCGGTCCACTGACCGGATCAGGGACCCGTGGGCCCGTTCAATGTAGTCGTGACTGTCCCAGTTGCCGGCATACGCCTGCACAAAGCGCACCCCGCTTTCCACCAGACGACGGGCAAGCAGACACTTGCGTGCGAAGGCATCCGTATGCGGGTTACCGATCCCGTACAACTCCCTGGTCTCTTCGGTCTCTCCTTTCAGGTCAAGAATCCCGGGAACCTCAGCCTGCATCCGGTAGGCGAGTTCGTAAGACGCCATCCGAGCCTCCAGTTCACCGGTCTCTGCCCGGGACTCCTGGTGCTTCGCATTGAGTCTGGCGAGCAGGTCAAGGTTGGCACGCTGCCTCTTCCTGGTCACTCCCTCCGGGGGACTCAAATCCAAGATCGGGCTTCCTTCCGGCCGCAACGGCGTTCCTTGGAAGTCGGCCGGGAGAAACCCGTTGGACCAGTTCGAGGCCCCACCCTGCGGATAACTGTTGCGAGGCAGGACCACGAACCCTGGCAGGTTCTGGTTGGGGGACCCAAGCCCATAGTTCACCCATGAACCCAGTGCCGGATCTCCTCCGAACCGGTTCCCGGTGTTGACATGATAACAGGCGGTCGGGTGATTGACCGACTCCACCTGGGCTCCCCGGAAGAAGCACATGTCATCCACCATCTCCCGCAGGTGCTTCCATTCCGTGCTGATATCAGCTCCGCTCTGGCCCGCTTGCACGAACTCGAAAGGGCTTTGAACGAAGTAGCGCTTCCCCGAGGACATCGCACTTTCCCGCTCCCCCTGCCGATTGAAGACCCGAAGATGTCGTTTCGCCAGTTCCGGCTTGGGATCGAAGGTATCAATGTGAGATGGTCCCCCTTCCATCATGAGGAAGATACAGCGCTTCGCCTTCGCGGGCAGGTGCCCCTTCCGCGGCTTGCCATCGGCTTCCTCGGCCTGCAGAAGCGAAGTCAGGGCAAGTGATCCCACACTGGCCCCAAGTCCATAGAGAAAATCGCGACGAGGCAGGAATAACTGATTCATGGGCAACTTCAGAACGCTCTCACGTCCCAATCCGGGTTGATTACTAGTCCAGATAGGCGAATTCATTAAGGTTGAAGATGACGAGGCAGACCTGGGCCAGTCCCCGGGTCCGGGCATCAACATCACTTTTCTGCAGGTCCGGAACATATCCCTCGTAGGCAGGAAGATGCTCCCAGAACTCATAAGGCTGCCCGGTCTTCTCCGCCATCACCGTGCGTTTGATCTTCACCGGAAAGGCCCTCGGTTTGTGCAGCCTGCCCTCCTCTTCGTCGGTTGCAGCCGCCCAATGAACAAGGCAGTCCGCGATCTCCCCAGCCGAGGCAGGACGGCAGAGGGCCAGTTCGAAGGCGCGCTCCAGCGCCGCCCGGTCGTTTCCGGTCTCACTCAGGAGACGGGCCGCAAAAGCGAGGGCTCTTTCATGCACTTCCTCCGCATTGAAAAGCGTCAGGGCCTGTGGAGCGGTCATGGAGGTTTCCCGCAATTCGCACGACTTATCCGGCCCCGGCTGGTTGAAGGTCTCCAGGAATGGGTCTCGCAGTCCCCGGGTTTTCTCTGCATAGAGACTACGACGGTTGCGCTGATGAGGCAGAGGGTCGGGCTCATAAACCGAGGCCGTTCCTCCCATGATCTGGCGCGGCTGGAAGGCCACCTCCTGGTTTATGTCCGGCCGGGAGGGAATCCCTCCGACCTGCCGGTTGAGCTCCCCGCTAACCGCAAGCATCGCGTCGCGCAATTCCTCAGCAGTCAACCTGCGGGCAAGAACTGCCGCATACAGATCACGCCGGGGGTCCTTCTTATTAAGAAGCGCAGGATTCGGATGACGACTACTGCGCCGATAAGCAGCCGAACTGACAATCAACTCATTCAGTTTCTTCACCGACCAACCCTGCTCCATGAACCAGTTCGCAAGGTAGTCGAGAAGTTCCAAATGAGTCGGGAACAACCCACTCCCTCCGAAGTTGTTCGGGTTTCCTGCAATCCCTCTGCCAAAATGCCAGCTCCACACCCGGTTCACCATCACCCGGGCTGCAAGGGGATTCTTTTCATCCACAATCCACTCCGCGAGAGCCAGGCGCCGCTTGCCCCGGCCGGCCGGAAACCTCGAAGGGGCCATGCCTCCCAGGGATGTCGCCGCACTCAACGGCCCGGGCGTCACCGGATCTCCCCTCGAATAGATATCCCCACCAGTGAGGATACTGTCCTTTTCCATTACCCCTTTTCCCCATGGGTTCCCCGGCATCATGATCCGTGAACTCACGTTCCTGCGTTCGATTGTATTCCCGGTGTTTACCGCCAGAGCAATTGGCTTCGTACGGTCGAACTCCCACTGGTGACGGGAAATGTTCTTCGCCATCCGGGCGAGGGATGCCTCATTCCCCGGGTCCAGCCCATTATCCCCGGTCTTCACCTCACCCTTCTCCTCCTTACGATTGGCCCTGACCCTCTCGTCAAGTTCCTGTCTCTGCCGCTGGTAGTAGGCGACCTTTTCCCCCGCCCACTTGTTGGCCTGCGCAAAACCCATCTGGTTTTCGTCCTTGAGGAATGGAGCATCCCGGTCCGCGAACTGGGTCGTCGAGAACACCGAGGACATCCGGTAATAATCCCGCGTCGGAACGGGATCAAACTTATGATCGTGACACCGGGCACACTGCAGGGTGTGGGCCAAGAAGACCTGTCCCACCGAATCCGTAACGTCATCCAGCCATTGCTGCCGGGTGACCCGGAACACGCTCATCCCAGTCTGCTCCCACGGCCCCATCCGGAGAAACCCGGTCGCTATCAGGCTCTCCGTATCTTCCTCATCAATCTCATCTCCCGCAATCTGCTCCCGGACAAACTGGTCGTAGGGCTTGTCTGTATTGAAGGCCCGCACCACGTAATCCCGGTAGCGCCACGCATTGGGCCGGGTGTAGTCATTGGCAAATCCAGCGGAGTCTGCATAGCGGGCAACATCCAGCCAGTGACGCCCGAACTGCTCCCCATAATGGGAACTGGCCATCAGGCGATCGGAGTAAGCCCTTACCGTGGCTGCCGGGTCCTTCCCGAAATTCCCTTCAAATTCCCGAATCTCTGCAGGCGCGGGCGGCAACCCGGTCAAACCAAAGCTCATTCTCCGGGCCAACTCGCGCGGCTTCGCCACCGGGGCCGGCTCCAAGCCCGCCTCCTGAAGGGCGCGATCAACAAACCAGTCCACCGGATGAGCCCCTTCCGGAACCTCTTCCACCTTGAGCGGACGATAGGCCCAGAGCTTCTCCGATTCGTAGCGCCGATTGGTCCAGTCAACTCCCAGCCCTCCGGAGGTCTTAACCGTTTCCCCTTCCGCATAACGGTCACGCAACTCCCGGACCCGTTTCGCATCCGGCCACGGAGCCCCGGCATTGATCCAGTCCCGGATCTGATCCTGCTGTTCACTACTCAGACGATCCGTTTCCTTCGGGGGCATCTCGTAATCCTCGTCCTCCCAGGTCGTCGCGATATGGAAAAGGCTCTCGGCCGCATTTCCCGGGATCAGGACTTTTCCGCTGTCTCCCCCCTTGAGAAGCAGCTCTCGGCTCGTCATCCCAAGGCCTCCTTTTAACTTCCTCCCCTCTCCCAGGCTGTGGCAGGCGATACACTTCTCTGCGATAATTTCCTTCACATGCAGCGCAAAGAGAATTTCCCCCTGGGCGGGTTCACCAACGGCCGAGACCCGGGACGCACATAGCACACAAGCCACGACCGGAAACCACGGTATTCTGATCCTGAGATGAGGCATTAAACATCCCAGTTTCATAGACGGGCAGAATCTTGCAATGCCCGATTTATACCCGATGGCCCGACACACTCCGGTCTGCCTTGTGCGTCGACAACTGTGAGACTTCAAACCCCAATCACCATGACCTACTCTCAAGAGAGATGCCGCCGGAGGGACTCGAACCCTCACTCCGTTACCGGAAGCGGATTTTAAGTCCGCAGCGTCTACCGATTCCGCCACGGCGGCTTCAAGATGGAAAGGCTACAGGGCTGAGGTCAAAAGACAACACCAGGCCCCCATAGGGAAAAACCCATCGTCGCGGGAGCTCCAACTACCGAGATCAGGTCGCCGTTTGCCGCCCCGTGGGTTTTTGCCTTGGATTCCCTCCCGATCCAGTCACTCACCACCCATCACGGGGAGTTCACAGCGGACGGGAAAATTGGCCTTTATTCTGGCCATCAGCTGAATTTTTCAGGCCAAGCGTGGCAGGGTCCGGCACGGGAACAGGCTCGGAACCAGTCCGGGGCTCGGAAGCTGGCGCAGGTTCCTCGAGAGGACCTGAAGGGTCCTCGATGGCTTCAATCGCACGCCGGATAAGACCCTGCAGATCTTTCTGCTCCCCGACCGAATCGAGGAGCTCGCGCAAGGGGGGAATACTGGCCTCCGTCCCAACTCTCCGCAGGATCGTGAAGGCTGAGCGCTGCAGGATCCGGTTCTCGCTCTCAATGTAGGCAATCACCACCGACTCCATTTGGCTCCCAGCCGCTATCAACTCCCCTTCCCACTCGAGGGGCTTATCTCTCCACAGGAACCTCAGAATGGTAGGCAACTCCGGCGCCTCTCGGTCGATGAGAAGTTGAACCATACTTTTGGGGACCTCTCCCTTCTCGGCCACAAGCTTTTGTGCGATGCGCGCCGCCGTGGCCTCGGCTCCCTCCCCGGGAATGGACCACACCGCAAGCGCTTGGCACACGGTCTCCCGAAAATCCGTATCGGTGTCCTCCTCGAGCAGGTCGATCAATTTGCCAGAGATTTCTGGTCGAAAGCGCGAGGGCTCTACCGTGGAAAGGCGCTGGGCCGCATCCTTTACCCGGTCGATATTGATGTGATCGAGTTCCTGCCTGTTGAGCTCAATGAATTCTCCGTGGGTATCATCATTGAGCCTGCCCTCCAGTTCCGTACTCGGTTCAACCAGGTTCTCGCCGATCACCGTGATGCGTAAAACCCGCAGGTCTTCGTAGACCTCCTCCACGTTGGCAAATCGTTCTACGAACTCCATGAGCTCCGGAATCTGCAGGTCAACGTTTTCGAGGACCAGAAGACAGCCCAATCCCCGGGCATAGACCGCGGGCCGTCTCGAAATACCGGTCTTGCGCTGGAGGTAGCGCTGGATCTGATACCGGAAGTGGTGCCGGGCCTCAGGGGCCCATAAAGCCCACACCGCCTCCGGGCCAAAGGAGCCGATAGCGCGCTGAACGGGATCGTATCCCATTTTCTTCATCGCCTCCTGTTCTGACATCCGGGCAGGAGCCTCCCCGGTGTTGTCCAGAGGGCTCCCGGCCGCAGCATTCTGGGTAGCAGCCTGCGGCGGACCGGCCTCCGGAAGCGTTATCGAAAATATAATTACTGAGATCGTCAGGCCTATTCCCGCCAGGACTGACTGCCTGCGCCGTCGGATGCCCGCGTAAAGGACAAGCAAAAGCCCCACCGCTCCAACGAAACTGCTGAGAATGATCCGCTTCTCCCGCTCCATCTCGCTGAAGGACCCGTCGCCCTGCGCCCCGAAAACCAGAAGAACGAGGTAGACCACGAGCACGATCATGCCCACCACTCCAGCCACCGTTCTTCCGGGAGTTGGCGGAACCACGTCGGCAGCGGTCGCAGTCTCGCTGTAAGTCGCCGTCTCGAATTTCACCGCCGGAGCGGACTCGCCGGGGGTGGGCGCATTACCATAGTGGGCGAGACCCGGCTTTCGGATGTCCCCCGGGAAATAGCGTTCACGGTCTGGCACGATGGCATCCGCATCGACCACGAATCGCTTCTCACAGCCGCCACATTCCACGGTCCGCCCCTTCAAATCTTCGCTGACCTGAAACTGCCGCTCACAGGCGGGACATTGGATGCGCACAGACATATTCGGGGGATTTGGGGGGAGCCCCCAACAGAATCCCCGTTACATGACCTTCTTTCAACACATTCCGTTCGAACTTTCCTCCCCGGCAGACAAACCCCTCTTCCTGGCCGGGAATGCACCAGCGGGCCGGTCAACGTAAGAAGACAGGCTCTTGACCCCCGTTCTTCAGCGGCTAGGAAGGAAGGATGCCGCCCGACATCGTAGGACTATTAACCCTCCAGGAGCGCGATTTACGCCTTCAGGAGCTGCGCAAGGAGCTGGAGCGCATTCCCCGCGAACAAAATCTGGCCCGGGAGCGGCTTGCTGCCAACCAGCAGGCCGTCGACGAAGCCAAGGCCTCCCTCCAGGAAAACGAAGTTGCGATCAAGGGCGTAGAGCTGGACGTGGGAACCCGCAAAGAATCCATCGCCCGGCTGAAACAGCAGCAGTTCGAGACCCGAAAGAACGAGGAATACCAGGCCCTGGGAGTGAAGGTCACTCACTATGCGAGCGAGATTGATGGCCTCGAGACCCGCGAACTGGAACTGATGGAGCGGGGTGATATCCTGAAGGGCGAGCTCACGGATGCGGAACAGGCTCTGGCTACCACGAAGAGGGGCGTCGACGAGGAGGTCACCACCCTCCAGAAGCGAGCAGAAAACTTTACCGCCCAGGTGGAGGGCTTGGAGAATGAGCGGGAGCAGCTTCTCACGGGGATGGACGAAAGCCTGCTCTCCATTTATGCGCGCCTTCTCAAGCTGCGGGGAGCTCCGGTGGTCGTTCAGATGAACTCCGATCGCCAGTGCCTCGGTTGCCATGTGAGGGCGACCCCGGCAACTATGGTCCGGGTCCACGCAGGGAAGGAGCTGGTAAACTGTGAGAATTGCGGAAGAATCCTCTACCCGGCGTAATTACAGAGGTCTGCCGGCAAAAAACAATTGCATCTCCGGGGGCCATCGTGTAGCCCTCCCGCCCCTCCAGCCATTCGCATAGGTCCGGAGAGTCTCCCCAAGCAGCAAAACCATGGACGTCATCCAGAAAATCGAACAGGAGCAACTCAAGGAAGACGTTACTGCTTTCAACGTCGGTGACTCGGTAAAGGTCCATACCCTCGTGCGCGAGGGAAACAAGGAGCGGGTCCAGATATTTGCAGGGGTAGTCATCGCCAAGCGAGGCAGCTCCGTTAACGCCGCATTCACCGTTCGGAAAATATCCTACGGAGAGGGTGTCGAGCGGGTCTTCCAAGTGCACTCGCCGCGGATTTCCAAGATTGAAGTTACCCACCGTGGAAAGGTGCGCCGCGCCAAGCTCCACTACCTGCGCAGCCGGGTCGGGAAGCGAGCGCTCCAGGTCAAGAGCGCAGACCAGAGGTAGTTCTGAGGTCCCATCCCTGCGGCTCGGCCCTACCTTCGGCTTGTAATTTGACCCGCATCGGGGATTCTGCTGCCCCATGCGGATCCCAGTTCCGATAGTAGTCGGTCTTTCCCTTGGGGTGGTGGCATTGTGCTGGTGGCTCCGCACAAAGGATATGGATTTCCTCGTGTCCTCCGGGGAAACAAGACCCCTGCCTGAATTTATGACCGACCCGGAAAGCCAATCCGGCCCTCCCGAACCGGTCCAGGGAGCTGAGCTTGCCGAGGCGAGCCCTCCGGCCGAAAGCTCTCCTCCCAATAATCCCGACCTCGACCTCGGGGATCTAGAGAGCGCTCCAGGTCTGGCGGAGTATTCCGAACATGCGGGCAAGGGAGCGGGATACCTTTTAAATCTTGCTACCGAACTGGAACTCCAGGGACACTTTGCACGCTCCCTTCTCGCGTGGGAACGCGTGCTTGACTCGTGTCATCCCTCACCCCGTGAACGCAGGACAGCAGAGGACGCCGTGAGTCGAATCCGCCCTTCCCTGCCTGAATGGAACATCGATCCTGCCGGAGATATTCCAATTATTCTTCAGCTCCAATCCCCGCGGCGAGCATCCGACAATCTCAAGCGGGCGGCCCAGGAGGCTGCCGACTTCCTCCGCCGCGATTCCGACCTCACCCTGCTGATAGAGCCTCGTATTACTGCCAACTCTTCACGCAACGTCGCTCCTGAAATCCCCGTGACTATTGCGTTCACGGGATCCGGTGAAGGAGAACCGCAGGCACGGACCCTCTCTCCTGGTAATGACGAAATCGCGCACTATCTGCTCCTTCTTCTGAACAACGCCTACCAACTCGTTCGTCAGGAACTCACCAGCGCCGACGGTATTGTTCCCCCGCAGCCGCGGAGCGACAATGAAGACCCTGCACTCGATTTCCAGCGCCAGGTAACCCGATTGCACTGGCATCGCTTTGCGGAATCTCTTAATCGCCCCAGAACCACCGACAACTGAACCTTGTCGAATCCCCGGAAGTTCTGCAGCAGCCTGCGTCCCGTATTAATTCTGAACATCCTCTGGACAGGCGATGAGCAATAAATGCCCGCTTTTTTATTTGCATGACGGCCGTGATCTACGCCGCCTAGACAGGAGCCGGGAATCCACTCACACTTAGCCATATGCCAGCTTCAAATCTCATCTGCTCCGCGGCCCTCTTGTTTCTTGCCGCAGGGATTCTTCCGGGAGAGGAAGCAAAAGGCGCGCCCGAAGCTCCCCCCGTGCGTGACCTCGGTGGCGGAAAGTTCGAAGTGGGCCTCGTCACCTTTCATCAGAAAAGCCGCGAAATCAGCTTTCCATGTGAGGTAAACATGAAGGAGGGCGCACTTGAGTATGCTGTCGTTCATCACAACGGTAAGATTCATGAGGCTATCCTGATCACCAGGGCGCGCCCCTTCCATGTGAACATCGCCCTTAAAATTCTTGGCTATCGGGAGTCGAAGGAACTTTTCCCTATCCTGGATGATGACTTTCGGCCCACGAGGAAGTTCCCAAAGGTCCCCGAGGCAGTGAAGAACGCCGCCCGGGCTGGAATTCACCTGGAGTGGAAGGACAAGCAGGGCAAGGCACAGGCCGCCACGCTGAACGACTGGATTACCCATACCGTCACCAACAAGGCCCTCCCCCCCAAGCCCTGGGTCTATGGCGGGTCCTACATCCACAACAACTCCTTCCAAGCCGAAGCATCCGGAGACATCGTCGCCCTCTTTACCAACAACGCTTCCCTTTTTAACTGGCCGGGGCGCGACGGCAATCTCGACGATGTTTGGATTCCTACCACCTCGAGGGTTCCTGAGGTAGGGACATCGGTCACGGTGACCATCAAACCATTCCTCAAGCCCGAGGCCGAACCCGCCGACAGGCCAAAACGCTAATCCAATCCTTTTTTCCAGTTCTTGAAAAGATCGACCCCTCTCCTCCCGGTCCCCAGTAGGGGGCCTGCCTTCCCATATCATCTGCCATTATGAAAACTATCCTGACCTGCGCCGTCGCAGTAGTAACCCTCGGCTCTTCCGTGCACCTTTCCGCGCAGACCCCGAGTGAGTATCTCTCGTTGCGTCTGGAGATGGAGCGCGCCATCCGCAAGGGAAATACCTTTCTCCAAAGCCGCCAGAATAAGGAGGGGTTCTGGGGAGAAAAGGAAACCCCGGCTCTTTCCGCCCTGGTCCTTGCCGCCATGATGCACGACCCCGGCCTCGACTACACCAAGGCCCATCCTGCGCACATCGAGAAGGGCTTCGGCTGGCTCGTCAAGCAACAGAAGGATGACGGAGGAATCTACGTTAAGGGACTTGCGACCTACAACACTTCCTCCTCCATCATGGCTCTCCTCGCCCGCGGAAGAAAGGAGGACGAACCAGTCATCCTGAAGGCGCGCGAGTTCCTGATCAACCAGCAGACCGACTGGGGCAACAAGGGAACAGCCGATAACAAGTATGATGGTGGCGTGGGATACGGCGGAACATACGCCCATTCGGACCTGTCCAACACCTATCTCGCTCTTGAAGCTCTTTACCATTCTCGCCAGATCGCCAAGGACAACAAGACTGGCCAGCAGCCAGAACTCGACTGGAAGGCGGCTCTCAGCTTCATATCACGCTGCCAGAATCTGGAATCAACGAACGACCAGGCAACAGCAGTGGCGGAGGAGGACGAGGGGGGATTCGTTTACTTCCCGGGAGATAGCAAGGCAGGCGAACGTGAACTCAAGGACGGCCGGGTAGCTCTCCGCTCCTACGGCTCCATGTCTTATGCAGGTCTTCTCTCCATGATTTATGCCGATCTCAAACCGGACGACAAGCGGGTTAAGTCCGTTCTGAAGTGGCTTGGTGAAAATTACACTCTCAAGGAAAACCCCGGCCTCGGGCAGCAGGGACTTTACTACTACTACCACGCCATGACCAAGAGCCTCGTCGCGGCTGGCATCGATCTTTTGGAGCGACCCGATGGCACCAAGGTTGACTGGCGCAAAAACCTTGGTCGCCTTCTCGTCAGCAACCAGGGTAAAAATGGGTCTTGGGTAAATGAGAACTCACGCTGGTGGGAAAACGACGATATCCTGGTGACTTCCTATGTCGTGCTTACCCTGCAGCAGCTCTACTATTCCATTCCGGAGTAGGGAACCCGGACCCCTTCCCGTGAAAAGCGAATCCACTACGGACAGCCAAAGCCAGCGGGAAGGGAAGGTATCGGGGAGACAGGATTCGAACCTGCGACTTCCGGCTCCCAAAGCCGGCGCTCTACCAAGCTGAGCTACTCCCCGCTAAGCTCTGGCGGACGGTCCTCGATTCCTCTCCTGCGATCAAGGCCGAACTCGCTGTCAGCGCAATTGAGTTCCACAAAAAGCCTTCAAGGAGGCATTTTCCATGCATTGTCCTCCAAAACCGCTCCCCCAGTCGCGTAAGATGGGCTAGCTTCCGCGGACGCCGTCCTCTAGAATTCTGCTCGTGGCATGAATTTCCGCCTCCGCCTCCATTCAACTACCTACGGCTTCGCTGCCCTCGTGCTGGGCAGCGTGACCGCTTGGGCGGAAATTGACTTCAATCGAGACATTCGCCCCATCCTCTCCAATAACTGTATTGCCTGCCACGGACCCGATGAAAACGAACGTAAGGCCGACCTTCGTCTTGATTCCCGGGCCGGGGCGACTGCTGACCTCGGGGGTTACTCCGCCGTCGTGCCCGGTGACAGCGAAGACAGTGAACTGATCTTCCGTCTCATCACCGACGACGAGGGAGAGCGTATGCCGCCCAAAGGTAAGGGTCGCCCTCTTACCACCGAAGAAATTGATCTCCTCAGACGCTGGGTCGAGGGAGGAGCCAAATATGCCCGCCACTGGTCTTACGAATCACCGTCCCGCCCAGCTCTCCCCAAGGTGAGTAACCGTGGCTGGGCACGCACCGCTCCCGATACCTTCGTCATGGCCATGCTGGAACGCCACGGCATGAAGCCTTCCCCACAGGCCGACCGCTGGACTCTCGCACGGCGTGCTGCAATCGACCTCACCGGGCTCCCTCCTGCCCCCGAAGAGGTCAGCACCTTCGTCAACGACAAGTCACCGGACGCCTATTCCAATTATATCGACCTTCTCCTCGCCAAACCGGCCTACGGGGAACACTGGGCGCGGCAGTGGCTCGATCTGGCCCGCTACGCTGACTCCGCAGGCTACGCCGATGACCCTCCCCGGACCATCTGGGCCTATCGGGACTGGGTGATTCGCGCCATAAATTCCAACGTTCCGTTTGACCAGTTTACCGTGGAGCAACTCGCAGGCGACCTGCTTGAAAATCCCAGCAACGACCAATTGGTCGCTACCGCATTCCACCGCAATACGCTGACCAACAACGAAGGAGGCACCAACGACGAGGAATTCCGGAACGTCGCCGTGGTCGACCGGGTCAACACCACAATGCAGACTTGGATGGGAACCACCATGGCCTGCGCCCAGTGCCACACCCACAAGTACGATCCCATTACCCAGAACGAGTACTTTCAACTATTCGCCTTCTTCAA
>MDTG01217417.1_pt1 | contig 17192 bp, 12 predicted proteins | sample 811421 | NCBI WGS metagenome assembly MDTG01 (sample SAMN05326645, study PRJNA326480) | marine metagenome | isolation source: seawater | place: Pacific Ocean: South East | collected 2011
ATTACTCAACAACTTTAGCAACAACACCAGCACCCACGGTCCGGCCACCTTCACGAATCGCAAAGCGTAAACCTTCATCCATCGCAATCGGTGCAATCAATGTTACGTTCATCTTGATATTATCACCTGGCATGACCATCTCTACGCCATCCGGTAATACTACCTCACCCGTTACGTCCGTCGTTCTGAAATAGAACTGGGGCTTGTAACCTTTGAAGAATGGCGTGTGACGTCCACCTTCATCTTTTGTCAAAATATATACTTCCGCTTCAAACTTCGTATGCGGCTGAATCGTACCTGGGTGAGCCAATACCTGACCGCGTTCCACGTCTTCTCGCTTCGTACCACGTAGTAATACACCAACGTTGTCACCCGCTCGACCTTCGTCAAGTAACTTACGGAACATCTCTACACCAGTACAAGTGGTCTTCGTCGTGTCTTTGATTCCCACGATTTCAATCTCTTCACCCACTTTCACGATACCGCGCTCTACTCGCCCTGTTACCACAGTTCCACGACCGGAAATTGAGAATACGTCCTCAATCGGTAACAAGAATGGCTTGTCAATTTGACGCTCTGGCTCTGGTATGTAGCTATCCATGTGCTCAACCAATTTCTTGATAGCTGGCACACCAATGTCGCTTTCGTCGCCTTCAAGGGCCTTAAGTGCTGAACCGACCACGAGTGGCGTGTCATCGCCTGGGAATTCATATTCACTCAATAAATCACGAACTTCCATCTCTACTAATTCGAGAAGTTCAGCATCGTCTACCATATCCGCTTTGTTCATGAACACAACGATGTAAGGCACACCTACCTGACGGGCTAACAGAATGTGCTCACGCGTCTGAGGCATTGGACCGTCTGCTGCAGATACTACCAAAATAGCACCGTCCATCTGCGCGGCACCGGTAATCATGTTCTTCACATAATCCGCGTGTCCTGGGCAATCCACATGCGCATAGTGGCGGCCTTCTGATTCATACTCAACGTGCGCTGTCGCAATCGTAATACCACGCTCACGCTCTTCTGGCGCCTTATCAATATCTTCGTACGCCGTAAAGTTACCAAATACCTTCGTCAACGCCGCTGTTAGCGTTGTCTTACCATGATCCACGTGGCCAATGGTGCCAACATTCACGTGGGGTTTATTTCGTTCGAATTTTTCCTTAGACACTTTTAGTACCTCTCTTTACAGACGTTAGTTATCGATTAATCACTTCTTCAGCGATATTCGCTGGAGTTTCATTGTATTTCAAAAATTCCATTGTGTAGGTTGCGCGACCTTGACTCATAGAGCGAAGATCAGTTGCATAACCAAACATTTCGGATAATGGAACTTCTGCCCGCACGACTTTACCGCTAGGAGAGTCCTCCATACCCTGGACAATTCCACGACGACGATTCAAGTCACCCATGACATCACCCATGTAATCCTCTGGGGTAACCACTTCAACGTTCATGATAGGCTCAAGCAATACTGGGTTAGCAGCCAATGCACCTTCGCGGAAACACTTCGAACCGGCGAGCTTAAACGCCATCTCACTGGAATCCACATCATGGTAAGAACCATCATAAAGCGTTACCTTCACGTCAACCACAGGGAAGCCTGCGATAACGCCATTTTCCATTTGTTCTTTGACACCCGCATCAACCGCTGGAATGTATTCACGTGGAACCACACCACCGACAATGGCGTTTTCGAATTCGTAACCTGAACCAGGTTCTTGTGGTTCGATCTTGAGCCATACATGACCGTATTGACCACGACCACCAGACTGACGAATGAACTTGCCTTCTTGCTCCACCGTTGAACGGATGGTTTCGCGGTAAGACACTTGTGGCTTACCGACATTAGCTTCAACGTTGAATTCACGCTTCATTCGGTCGACAATAATTTCTAGGTGCAACTCTCCCATACCACCGATAATGGTTTGGCCAGACTCTTCATCGGTGCGCACACGAAATGATGGATCTTCTTGCGCTAGCTTACCGAGGGCAATACCCATTTTTTCCTGATCAGCTTTCGTCTTAGGCTCAACTGCGACATGAATTACCGGCTCTGGGAATTCCATACGCTCAAGGGTAATGATTTGTTTGAGGTCACATAGAGTATCACCGGTGGTGACATTCTTGAGACCTACTGCAGCAGCTATATCACCGGCACGGACTTCTTTGATTTCTTCACGGCTGTTAGAGTGCATTTGTAACAAACGACCAATACGTTCTTTTTTGCCTTTAACTGGGTTATACACACTGTCACCAGATTGCAGAACACCCGAGTAGACACGGATAAAAGTTAATGAGCCCACGAATGGGTCAGTCGCAATCTTAAAGGCTAATGCTGCAAATGGTTCATCATCACTAGACTTACGATCAGCTTCAGTGCCGTCTTTGTCATCGAGAATACCTTTAATGGCAGGAACATCGATTGGCGCAGGCATATATTCAATAACACCATCCAATAACGCTTGTACACCTTTGTTCTTGAACGCAGAACCACAGAAAACAGGCACTAATTCATTAGCAATAGTCTGAATTCGAATACCTTGGCGAATTTCTTCTTCACTCAACTCGCCATTTTCGAGGTATTTTTCCATGAGTTCTTCAGAGGCTTCCGCCGCAGACTCAACCATTAACTCACGATACTTTTCGCACTCAGCATGCATGCTAGGGTCGATATCTTTGGTGTCGTAGGTCATGCCCTTATTGCTATCATCCCAATAAATGGCTTTCATGCGAATTAAGTCAACAACGCCTTCAAAGTTGTCTTCAGCACCAATCGGTAACTGAACAGGAACAGGGTTAGAACCCAGGCGAGATTTGATTTGCTCAACCACACGCAGGAAATCAGCGCCGGCTCGGTCCATCTTGTTGACGAATGCCATACGCGGAACTTCATATTTGTTGGCTTGACGCCAGACGGTTTCAGACTGAGGTTCTACACCACCAACGGCACAGAATACAGCAACCGCACCATCCAAGACCCGCAATGAACGCTCCACCTCAATGGTAAAGTCAACGTGTCCTGGGGTATCAATGATATTGATGCGATGTTCTGGGTATTGTTGATCCATACCTAACCATGAACAAGTCGTCGCAGCAGAGGTAATGGTGATACCACGTTCTTGCTCTTGTTCCATCCAGTCCATGGTAGCAGCACCTTCGTGTACTTCACCAATTTTGTGGGAACGCCCTGTATAGAACAAAATACGTTCTGTCGTCGTCGTTTTACCCGCATCAATGTGAGCCATGATGCCGATGTTACGGGTGCGTTGTAAATCTATCTGCCGAGCCACGTCGTTATCCTCAATTAATCCAATCAGTTCCAGCGATAATGGGCAAACGCTTGGTTTGCTTTCGCCATTTTGTGTACATCTTCACGTTTCTTGACCGCTTCACCACGACCAAGGATCGCATCGTATAATTCACCGGCTAGCTGAGATGCCATGCCTTTTTCGCTGCGTTTACGCGCTGCTTCAATGATCCAGCGCATTGCTAGTGCTAAGCGACGACGCGGAGGGACTTCTACCGGGATTTGGTAAGTTGCACCACCAACACGGCGTGAGCGCACTTCAACGATAGGAGCAACATTGTCCAGCGCTTTGTTGAACAACGCTAATTCACTGGTACCGCTACCACTTTCACCATCATCACCGTCTTCGACCTTTTGGCCTTCTTTTTTGGCTCGAGCGGTAATGTTATCCAATGCTGAATAAACGATTCTTTCAGCAATAGACTTCTTACCACTTTGCATAATACGGTTAACAAACCGCGCTACCATTTCATCCCCAAACTTAGGATCTGGGATGATTTTTTGCTTTTCTGCTGCTCTTCTACGCATCGTACTTCCTACTCAATTACTCTTTAGGTTTCTTCTCGCCGTATTTAGAACGGCCTTGCTTACGACCACCGACACCAGCGGTATCCAAACTACCTCGCACTACGTGATAGCGCACACCCGGTAAATCTTTTACCCGGCCACCCCGTACGAGCACCACAGAGTGCTCCTGCAGATTATGGCCTTCACCACCAATATATGACGTCACCTCGTGACCACTGGTCAACCGTACCCGGGCTACCTTACGTAGCGCAGAGTTCGGCTTCTTCGGGGTGGTGGTATATACCCGTGTACACACCCCTCGACGCTGCGGACATCCCTTCAAGGCAGGCATTTTGGTTAGCTTGACGATTTTTTCTCGCCCTTTTCGGATGAGCTGATTAACTGTTGGCATATTTTACTCCACGTTAATTGCCACGGGTCACCCCGTCTATACATATGTTGTGCGGGCAAACCCGCGTAATCCCTTGATTTTTAGGCTGAATTTCGCTATCTAGCCTTTGATAAGTACAACAAAACTTACGCAAGACAGCGCCTTGGGTAAGCTTTGTCGGCAGCACCAATCCCCCTTCCGTAGGGAGAAGGAGGCGCGATTCTAAATAGCAAACAGCCTTATGTCAAGCATTTAGCAGCCATTTTGGGTAGGTAAGGAGAAACCGGCACGAATTTGTCCAAGCATCTGGCAGCTGACCACTAAGATCCTCGCCAGCGAATGCCGATAGACTTCGCCGTATTGGTTTGCTTTGCGGCCAACCTTACCATACCTACCCCCGCAGCATTAGCGCTGAGGGGGGCCATTCAATTAGAATGGGCTACTGCTCTTCATTTGGCGCATTTAGCGCTTCAGAGAGAGCTTGCTCGACGTCCTCGGCTGTCACTGTCGTTTCTTCGGCAAGTCCTTCACCGATCTCCGTCTCGTCGCCTTCTTCTTTGCGGCGATTATGGTAGGCAAGCCCTGTTCCCGCAGGGATCAGACGACCTACCACGATGTTTTCTTTCAAGCCACGCAATTCATCTGTCTTACCACACACAGCAGCTTCAGTAAGCACGCGAGTGGTTTCTTGGAATGATGCAGCTGACAAGAATGATTCAGTGTTCAATGAGGCTTTAGTGATACCCATCAAGATTGGATAGTACTTAGCTGGACGTTTGCCGTCTTTCTCAAGTTCCTCATTTGCTGGGCGAATTTGACTCTCATCAACAATCTCGTTAATTAAGAATGCAGAATCACCCGGTGATGTAATTTCACACTTACGTATCATTTGGCGAACAATAACTTCGATATGCTTATCGTTGATTTTCACCCCTTGTAAACGATAAACGTCTTGGATTTCATCAACAATGTAATTCGCCAAGGCATTCACCCCAAGCAATCGTAAAATATCATGTGGGTTTGGAGGACCATCAGCAATAGTTTCACCACGCTCGACGCTCTCGCCTTCAAACACCGTCACATGACGCCATTTGGGGATCAATTCTTCGTAGGTTTCGCCTTCATTATCGGTGATAATTAAACGACGTTTGCCTTTGGTTTCTTTACCAAAGCTCACCACCCCAGTCATCTCCGCTAAAATAGCGGGATCTTTTGGCTTACGGGCTTCAAACAAATCAGCAACCCGTGGCAAACCACCGGTAATATCCCGGGTTTTGCTGGTTTCTTGTGGGATACGAGCAATAACGTCACCGACACCAATATCTGCACCGTCTTCAAGATTCAACAATGCGTTGTTTGGCAAGAAGTAATGGGCAGGGACATTGGTACCAGCGATCATCAAGTCTTTGCCTTTGGCATCAATCAACTTGACCATTGGTTTTAATTCTTTACCACCTGAGGTACGTTGTTTCGTGTCCGCTATCACAATAGAGCTTAGACCGGTCAACTCATCCACCTGACGGTTCATGGTCATGCCTTCGATCATATCGTGGAACTGAATCTTACCCGCCACCTCAGTAATAATAGGGTGAGTATGGGGATCCCAGTTTGCGACAATTTGACCGGCTTCGACGACTTCACCATCTTTCACTGTCAGAGTTGCACCGTAAGGCACCTTGTAACGTTCACGCTCACGGCCACCCATATCCGTCACGGCAATTTCACCGGAACGGGATACCGCGACTAAGTTACCACTGGCATGCTCAACATGCTTGATATTGTGGAGTTTAATTTTACCGTCTGTCTTCACTTGAACATTGTTCGCCGCCGTTGCACGAGAAGCCGCACCACCAATGTGGAAGGTACGCATGGTTAACTGAGTACCCGGCTCACCAATTGATTGTGCCGCGATAACACCGACAGCCTCACCACTATTAACCAAGTGACCACGGGCTAAGTCACGACCGTAACATGTTGCACAAATACCAAAACGAGCTTCACAGGTGATCGGTGAACGTACTTTGACTTGGTCCACACTCATTGCTTCGAGTTTGTCGACCAGGGCTTCATCTAACAACGTACCAATCGGTGCAATTACTTCGCCGGTTGCCGGAGCAACAACATCTTCGACCACTACACGGCCTAAAACTCGCTCACGTAGAGGCTCGACAATATCACCACCTTCAATATGTGGCGTCATCATCAGACCATGATGGGTACCGCAATCTGGCTCATTCACCACAACGTCTTGGGCAACATCCACCAAACGCCGGGTTAAGTAACCAGAGTTTGCTGTTTTGAGTGCAGTATCCGCCAAACCTTTACGAGCACCGTGGGTAGAATTAAAGTACTGAGATACATCCAGCCCTTCACGGAAGTTTGCAGTAATTGGTGTCTCAATGATGGAACCATCAGGTTTCGCCATCAAGCCCCGCATTCCCGCTAACTGTCGGATCTGAGCAGCCGAACCCCGCGCACCGGAGTCTGCCATCATATACACAGAGTTGAATGAGGCTTGTTGTTCTTCATCACCTTGTGCGTTAACAACTGTCTCATTGGATAAGGTATCCATCATGGCTTTCGCCACTTGCTCATTGGTATGTGACCAGATATCAACGACTTTATTGTAACGCTCACCATGGGTCAAAAGACCAGAGGCATATTGCTGTTCAATTTCCTTAACAAGATCCTCAGCCCCGCTAATGATAGAGGCCTTTTCGTCAGGAATCTCGAGGTCATTAATACCAATAGACGTACCAGAACGCGTCGCGTAAGAGAAGCCGGTATACATCAAGTGATCAGCAAAAATAACAGTTTCTTTGAGACCTACTTCGTGATAGCACTGGCTTACTAATGCTGAAATGCGTTTTTTGTTCAGTGCAGTATTGATTAAATCGAACGACAAACCTTCGGGTAAAATATCTGACAAAAGTACTCGACCAACCGTAGTATCCACTAGCTTGGTGTACGTATTTTTGCTGCCATCTTCATTAATATCTGTGTAATTAACACGAGCTTTAATACGCGCATGCAAACTCACAGAGCCCGTTTCGTAAGCGCGGTGTACTTCACTTAGATCAGCAAACACTTTGCCTTCACCGGGGGCATTAATTTTTTCCCGGGTCATATAGTACAAACCCAACACGATATCTTGCGTTGGTACGATGATTGGCTCACCGTTAGCTGGCGATAAGATGTTGTTGGTAGACATCATCAACGCCCGTGACTCCAACTGCGCTTCAATGGTCAATGGAATGTGGACCGCCATTTGGTCACCGTCAAAGTCAGCGTTATAAGCTGTACACACCAAGGGATGCAATTGAATCGCTTTACCTTCAATCAATACAGGCTCGAACGCTTGTATACCCAAACGGTGAAGTGTTGGTGCACGGTTCAATAGTACCGGATGTTCACGAATAACTTCTTCCAGAATATCCCATACTTCAGGGATCTCTCGCTCGACCATTTTTTTTGCGGCTTTAATGGTAGTCGCTAAACCACGGAACTGTAACTTACTGAAAATAAATGGCTTAAACAGTTCAAGCGCCATTTTTTTCGGGATACCACATTGGTGCAAACGTAAAGTTGGCCCCACTACAATGACTGAACGGCCAGAATAATCCACCCGTTTACCCAGTAGATTTTGGCGGAACCGACCTTGTTTACCTTTAATCATATCTGCTAATGATTTTAAAGGTCGCTTATTAGAACCGGTAATCGCACGACCGCGACGACCATTATCCAATAAGGCATCCACAGCTTCTTGCAGCATGCGTTTTTCGTTACGAACAATAATGTCAGGTGCACTCAAGTCCAACAAACGCTTCAAACGGTTGTTACGGTTAATAACGCGACGGTACAAGTCATTCAAATCAGACGTTGCAAAACGACCACCATCAAGCGGTACTAATGGACGTAAATCAGGTGGTAGAACTGGCAGCACATTCATGATCATCCAGCTAGGATTGTTACCTGATTCAGAAAATGCTTCCAACAATTTGAGTCGCTTAGTGAGTTTTTTGAGTTTGGTTTCAGAGCTAGTGTTGGGGATCTCTTCACGTAGGCGAGCAATTTCATCATCCAGATTAATTTCATTCAGTAAGCGTTGTACCGCTTCCGCACCCATTTGCGCATCAAATTCATCGCCGTATTGTTCAATAGCTTCAAGGTACTCATCATCCGATAGCAGTTGTCCACGCTCGAGATGAGTCATGCCCGGCTCAACCACAATAAACGCTTCAAAATATAACACCCGCTCAATATCACGCAAGGTCATATCCAAGAAAATACCAATACGAGAAGGTAATGATTTCAAGAACCAGATGTGTGCTACTGGGCTCGCTAATTCGATATGGCCCATACGTTCACGACGAACTTTTGAGAGAGTCACTTCGACGCCGCATTTTTCACAGATAACACCACGGTGTTTTAAGCGTTTGTACTTACCACACAGACATTCGTAATCTTTGATAGGACCAAAGATCTTGGCACAGAACAGACCATCACGTTCTGGCTTAAAGGTACGGTAATTAATCGTCTCAGGCTTGGTCACTTCACCAAATGATTGTGCTCGTATCATTTCTGGTGACGCTAATCCAATCCGTAAACCATCAACTTCCGTTGCATTATGCATCGGCTGACGTCCGTAAGACATTAAGTCTCCCATCGGTGGCATAGTTGCTGTTTGCATATTTCGTTCTCTCTCATTAACGCTCGTAAAACCATACCGCGGTCAAACCGCGGTACATAATTTTTTAGAAACTAGTTAGTTCAACATCCAAGCCCAAGGCTTTGATCTCTCGCACCAAGACATTGAATGACTCAGGCATACCGGCTTCCATTTGGTGATTGTTGTCGACGATGTTTTTGTACATCTTAGTTCGACCATTCACGTCGTCGGATTTCACCGTTAGCATTTCTTGTAAGGTGTAAGCCGCACCGTATGCTTCAAGGGCCCAGACCTCCATCTCACCAAAACGCTGACCACCGAACTGGGCCTTACCACCCAGTGGTTGTTGCGTGACGAGACTATAAGAACCGGTAGAACGGGCATGCATCTTGTCATCAACTAAGTGGTTGAGCTTAAGCATGTACATATAACCTACTGTCACTGGACGCTCAAATGCGTTACCAGTACGGCCGTCATACATCACCGTTTGTCCTGAATCAGGTAAGCCCGCTAAGCTAAGCATGCGCTTGATTTCAGACTCTGCTGCACCATCAAATACTGGGCTCGCCATCGGCACCCCACTGCGAAGATTGGTTGCCACAGACATCACTTCATCATCAGACAAGTCTTTAGTGTTAAATTTATTGGAGCTACCGTGCTGATAGATTTCATCAACATAGTCACGAATTTCTTTGACATTGGCATTAGCATCCATCAACTTACCAAGATTGAGCCCCAATGCTTTGGCTGCCCAACCTAAGTGCGTTTCGAGAACCTGGCCGATGTTCATCCGCGACGGTACCCCGAGTGGATTCAAGACGATATCAACAGGCGTGCCATCTGCCGTATATGGCATGTCTTCTTGCGGTACGATCATAGAGATCACACCCTTGTTACCGTGACGACCCGCCATCTTGTCACCTGGTTGAACGCGACGCTTAACCGCCATGTAGACTTTTACGATCTTTAGTACGCCTGGTGCTAAATCATCACCTTGAGTGATTTTCAGGCGTTTTTCTTCGAGTTTGTCTTCGAATTCTTTTTGGACCTTGGCTAGCTGTTGATGATAGCCTTCAAATTGCTTGGTCGCAGCATCATCTTTGAGGTTGATCTCAAACCATTTGCTACGGGGCAATTCTTTGAGATACTCTTCTGTCACTTTGCCAGACTTCAAGCTATTAGGTCCGCTGGTGGCTTGCTGACCCACGAGTAATTTTTTGATTTGCTCATAAATACTTTGTTCGTGGATACGCAGCTCATCATCAATGTCTTTTTTGACCTTGGCTAACTCAGCACTCTCAACTTCCAATGCCCGTTGATCTTTGTCAACACCATCACGAGTAAAGATTTGCACGTCAATAACCGTACCCGACATACCTGTTGGTACACGTAAAGAAGTATCTTTAACGTCAGAGGCTTTTTCACCGAAGATAGCGCGTAAGAGTTTTTCTTCAGGGGTTAGCTGTGTTTCACCTTTCGGGGTGACTTTACCCACTAAAATATCATTGGCATTAACTTCAGCACCGATGAACACGATACCAGAGTCATCGAGCTTAGACAGTGCATGCTCACCCACATTCGGAATATCGCTGGTGATTTCTTCTGCGCCCAGCTTAGTGTCTCGCGCAACACAGGTTAATTCCTCGATATGGATACTGGTGAAACGGTCTTCTTGCACCACCCGCTCAGAAATGAGGATAGAATCCTCAAAGTTGTAACCATTCCAAAGCATGAAGGCAACCAATAAGTTTTGCCCAAGGGCTAATTCACCCATATCCGTTGACGGGCCATCCGCTAACACGAAACCTTTGGAGACACGCTGGCCTTTGTTGACCAAAGGACGCTGGTTGACACAGGTATTTTGGTTGGACCGGGTATATTTAGTTAACGAATAAATATCAACACCACTCTCGCCTTCTTTAACTTCGTCATCATTCACGTTAATGACGATACGAGAAGCATCAATAGAGTCAACCACACCGCCGCGTTTAGCAACCACGGTAACACCAGAGTCAATTGCAACAATCCGTTCCATACCGGTACCAACTAGTGGTTTCTCAGTACGCAAAGTAGGGACTGCTTGACGTTGCATGTTCGAGCCCATCAACGCACGGTTCGCATCATCGTGCTCGAGGAATGGTATCAATGACGCAGCCACAGAAACAATCTGACGCGGTGAAACGTCGATATAGTCTACTTTGTCCGGCGTCGTTAAGGTAAATTCATTTTCAATTCGACATGACAGCAATTCATCGGTTAATTTACCACTGCTATCCACGGTCGCATTTGCCTGCGCAATAACGAAGTGACCTTCCTCAATAGCTGATAAGTAATGAATTTGGTCTGTTATTTTGCCGTTCTCAACCTTCAGATAGGGGCTCTCTAAGAAACCATAATCATTAGGTCTAGCATACGCCGCTAAGGAGTTAATCAAACCAATATTTGGTCCCTCAGGGGTTTCAATGGGACATAAACGCGCATAGTGAGTGGTGTGTACGTCACGTACCTCAAAACCAGCACGTTCCCGCGTCAAACCACCAGGACCCAAGGCTGAAATTCGTCGCTTATGGGTAATTTCAGACAATGGATTGTTCTGATCCATAAATTGCGATAATTGGCTAGAACCAAAGAATTCTTTGACCGCAGCGGATACTGGTTTGGCATTGACAAGATCCTGTGGCATTAAGTTCTCAGAATCCGCTAAGCTCAAACGCTCTTTTACTGCACGCTCAACCCGGACTAAACCAACACGGAATTGATTCTCTGCCATTTCACCGACACTACGAATACGGCGGTTACCGAGGTGATCGATATCATCCACATCCCCTTCACCATTACGAATAGCAACTAGAGTCTTGATAGCCGCGAGAATATCTTCTTTGTCCAACGTACCAGGGCCTGTAATTTCGCTACGGCCAACCCGTAGATTGAATTTCATCCGACCTACTGTCGATAAATCATAGCGCTCTTCAGTGAAGAAAAGATTCTCGAATAGTGTTTCAGCTGCATCTTTTGTCGGTGGTTCACCTGGGCGCATCATGCGGTAGATTTCAACTAGCGCATCTAATTCATTCCGAGTCGGATCAATACGCAAAGTATCAGAAATATAAGGACCTCTGTCTAAATCATTGGTATAGAGCACTTCGAAAGACTTAAACTTGCTTTCTAGCAACTGCGTCAGCACTTCCGGTGTGATTTCAGTATTCGCTTCAAGGACGATATCACCCGTGTTTTCATCAACAAGATTTTTAGCTAATACTTTACCCTCGAGATATTCCGCTGGTACGTCTAATTTATCAACGCCAGCTTCTTCGAGTAATTTAATATGGCGAGCAGAGATACGACGCCCCGCTTCAACAATCACTTTGCCGCGTTTGCCGGTGATATCAAAACTGGCAATTTCACCGCGTAAGCGCTCAGGCACAAGGTGTAAAATAAATTTATCAGATTTGACTTCATAAGTGTTCGTCTCGAAGAACAATGATAAAATTTCTTCGGTGGTATATCCCAAAGCCCGTAACAAAATCGTTACCGGTAATTTACGACGCCGGTCAATACGGACAAAGACACAGTCTTTTGGATCAAATTCAAAATCTAACCAAGAACCACGGTAAGGAATAACCCGTGCTGAATAGAGGATTTTACCGGAAGAGTGGGTTTTACCACGATCATGATCGTAAAATACACCTGGAGAACGGTGTAATTGCGAAACCACAACCCGCTCAGTACCGTTGATAACAAAGGTACCGTAATCCGTCATTAACGGAATTTCACCCATATAGACTTCTTGTTCACGGATATCTTTGACTTTTTTGTTGTCTGCCGCAGACTCTTTGTCAAAAATCGTCAAACGGACTTTTACCCGTAGTGCGACAGCGTAGGTTAAGCCCCGCAGTTTACATTCTTTAACATCGAATGCAGGCTCACCTAAGGAATAACTCACATACTCTAGGGTTGCATTCCCAGAATAGCTTTCAATCGGGAAAACTGACCGAAACGCTCCTTCCAGGCCCATATCATCCCGCTGCCCGGGAATAATATTGCGCTGCAAAAATCCTTCGTAGGAAGCTTGCTGAATTAACAGTAATGGGGGTACTTCCATCATTTCTTCACGTTTACCGTAATTTAAACGTGGCCGCGTTAATTCATTATAACGGAGTGGTCTTTGTTCAAACTCTGTTTGTGCAACTGCGTTAGGCATGAGAATTCCTCACATCTGAAAATTTTAATCTAGCCAAAGCCAATGTTTTCGTTTGTTCCGCTACAACATTACTGTTCCTGGAGCGGAAACAGGCCGGCAGCAGACAGTCTGCTACCAGCCTAATTCTTTTGGCTGCAAGAGCAGCCGGGGTCAAAGCCTGCTTATTTGACTTCAACAGTCGCGCCAGCTTCTTCCAATTGCTTCTTGACGTCTTCTGCTTCTTCCTTAGCAACACCTTCTTTAACTGGGCTTGGCGCACCTTCAACAAGCTCTTTCGCTTCTTTAAGGCCGAGCCCTGTGATGCCACGAATAGCTTTAATAACAGCAACTTTGTTGTCACCAAAACCAGTCATCACGACGTCAAATTCAGTTTTCTCTTCTGCAGCACCTGCATCACCACCAGCACCTGGCATGGCAGCAACTGGCATCGCAGCCGCAGCGGCAGAAACGCCGAATTTTTCTTCCATTTGTTCAATTAATTCAACGATATCCATTACGCTCATTTGCGAAATCGTTTCTAAAATGTCTTCTTTTGATACGGCCATTGTAATTTACCTCGTATAAAATGTTAGTTAACTAGCCTTCTGCTTGCTTCTTATCACGAACAGCAGCCAGGGTACGGACGAACTTAGCATGTGGTTCTGCCATCGTTCGAACAAACTTGCTGATAGGCGCTTTCATGGTACCCATCAATTGTGCCAACGCTTCGTCGCGAGTAGGCAGGCTGGCGATTGCGTTAAGGTCGCTCGCACCATACAACTTGCCACCCACAGCTAATGCTGTCACTTCAAGCTTGTCATTGCTTTTCGCAAAATCTTTAAACAGACGCGCTGCAGCACTAGGCTCATTCTCGGAAAATGCGAGTAGAACAGGACCAACAAAGGTCTCTTCTAAACATGCAAAATCCGTGTCTTTTACAGCACGACGCGCTAAAGTATTACGAATCACTTTCAAGTAAACACCTGAATTACGTGCCGTTGCACGCAGTTCGTTCATTTGCGTCACAGAAAGGCCACGATAATCCGCTGCTGCTGCTGAAATAGCGTTTTTTGCCACATCAGACAATTCAGCAACGATGGCTTTTTTGTCTTCTAGTCTTAGAGCCATGTAACCTCCTCAAATAACCTTGTATTTTGGTCCAGCTTTTCGTTGCAGTCACTCTTCTCGCTCAGTCATTTATTTATATAAACTCCTTCACTCGAAAGCGCCTGCGCCTCAATCTGAACCAAAATACAAGGTTATTGCCTCGCTTTTGGTTCAGCTTGTTGTTGCAGTCACTCTTCTCGCTCAGTCATTTATTTGTATAAACTTCTTCACTCGAAAGACTAACAACGGGGCTGAACTAAAAAACACCCCACTCGGCTGAACCAATCAGCCAAGCTTGTCACCGTCTAAGCATCTTGCCTATCGTGATGACGTTAGCGTTATTGAGATAAAATCTCGCACTACGCCACAGTTAAGGGACCCGGCTCCCCGAGTCGCCGTTAACAGCAACTTGCTAAGTAGCGAAGTCACTGTCTACGCGGGCAATTTTAAGGGATATTGCTAACGCCCTATCCCACCAGCGGTCTTTGACAGCCTGCAGTTCTGTGAGCAATACCCACTTTGTACTGGCCGTACAAAATTGTCATTAATACCGAAGTATTAATGACTAGAAATCGATCGTTGATAAATCAACTTGCAAACCTGGTCCCATCGTTGAGGACAAGGTAAGTTTTTTCATGTAAACGCCTTTCGCGCTGCTAGGCTTGGCTTTTTTGAGATCTGCCAAAAGTGCCGCGACGTTGGCTTTTAACTTGTCTACCGTGAAGTCTGCTTTGCCTACGAGGCAATGGATAATACCAGCTTTGTCAGTACGGTAACGAACTTGACCCGCTTTGGCGTTGTTCACCGCTGTGGTGACATCCGGCGTTACAGTACCAACTTTAGGATTCGGCATTAAGCCACGTGGACCCAATACTTGACCTAATTGACCAACCACACGCATCGCATCCGGCGTGGCAATCACAACATCGAAGTCCATGTTGCCGCCTTTGATGCTTTCCGCTAGATCTTCAAAACCAACAATGTCCGCACCGGCTTGTTTGGCTTTTTCGGCATTGTCACCTTGGGCAAATACTGCGACGCGAACGTCTTTACCGGTACCGCTAGGTAACAAGGTTGCACCACGCACCACTTGGTCAGATTTACGTGGGTCAACTCCAAGATTAACACTGACATCAATGGTTTCTTTGAATTTTTTGCTGGCAACGTCTTGAATGACTTGTACAGCTTCATCAAAACTATACACTTTGCCAATTTCGACTTTTTCGGCAATGGCTTTTGCCCGTTTCGTTAATTTGGCCATGTTACACGCCCTCCACTTCGATACCCATACTGCGAGCAGTACCGGCGATAGTGCGAACAGCAGCATCCATATCAGCAGCTGTTAAGTCTTTTTCTTTCATGTTGACGATATCTTCCAACTGCGCCCGGGTCACTTTACCGACCTTCTCAGTATTTGGCGTACCGCTGCCTTTTTTGAGGCCTGCAGCTTTTAGCAATAATACCGCCGCAGGTGGTGATTTCATATCAAAATCAAAACTTCGGTCTTGATAGACAGTGATCACAACCGGAACCACTAAGCCTGCTTCAAGGCTTTGGGTCTTAGCGTTAAACGCTTTACAGAAATCCATGATATTCAAACCATGTTGCCCGAGGGCTGGACCAACGGGAGGACTAGGATTCGCCTGCCCCGCTGGAATTTGCAGTTTAATCTGCGCTTGTACTTTCTTTGCCATTATTGTCTCCTAGTGGGTGCAAACGCCTCGCGGCTCCCCAATGTTACAGCTGACGGCAATCAGCCTTTTTCAACTTGACCGAACTCCAACTCTACTGGTGTAGAACGACCAAAAATCAATACAGCCACCCGTAAGCGGCTTTTTTCGTAGTTAACTTCTTCGACAACGCCATTAAAGTCAGCAAATGGCCCATCGATAACGCGTACGACTTCGCCAGGCTCGAAGAGTACCTTCGGTTTCGGCTTGTCAACGCTTTCTTCCACACGCTGCAAAATTGCCGCGGCTTCTTTATCCGTAATTGGTGCTGGACGGTCACTGGTACCGCCGATAAATCCTAATACTTTGGGTAACTTACGCACTAAATGCCAAGTTTCATCATCCATTACCATGTGCACGAGCACATAGCCGGGAAAATATTTTCGTTCGCTTTCACGTTTTTGTCCCTGGCGCATTTCGACGACTTTTTCTTTAGGGACTAAAATTTCGCCAAACTTGTCTTCAACACCGACGAGCTTTACCCGTTCTTTTAAGGCGTCTTTGACATACGCCTCAAAACCAGAGTAAGCATGCACGACATACCAACGCATCTTACCTTCACTTTTGATAACCTCTTGATTGTCTGTGTTTTCTGGTTTTTCAGTCATGCTTTATCCTCGTTGTCCGGTCAGCCATGCCATCGCCCATAAAAAGAACGTATCAGCAGCCCACATAATCAGTGCCATCACTAGAACAATGGCAATCACTACCATTGCCGTGTGCATAGTCTCCTGCCGTGTCGGCCAAACTACTTTGCGCAGTTCAACCCGCGCTTCTTTGGCGAAATTCACTGCTATGCGACCTTTCGTCGTGACAGAGGCTATCCCCAGCATCACGCCGAATACCACAATCCAACCAATGATCCGGATTGGTAAGGCCACAGCACTGTAGTGGTAATTGGCATACAGTCCAAGGGCAAAAATAACTAGCACCGCTAGCCATTTTAAAATATCTGCTTTTGAACTGTTTTCTTCCTGCCTTACACTCATCGCTTTCACTTTAAATCTGTGTTCCTGTCATATTGCCTCAGAATAATGGCAGGCTAGGAGGGACTCGAACCCACAACCTGCGGTTTTGGAGACCGCTGCTCTGCCAGTTGAGCTACTAGCCTATTTATTCCGTGACATAAAAACTGTTTAACGCACAAAAGGCCCGCCTAAAAAGACGAGCCTTCTTGTGCTATGACGCTATTAATTACTCAACAACTTTAGCAACAACACCAGCACCCACGGTCCGGCCACCTTCACGAATCGCAAAGCGTAAACCTTCATCCATCGCAATCGGTGCAATCA
>MDTG01318639.1_pt1 | contig 17191 bp, 8 predicted proteins | sample 811421 | NCBI WGS metagenome assembly MDTG01 (sample SAMN05326645, study PRJNA326480) | marine metagenome | isolation source: seawater | place: Pacific Ocean: South East | collected 2011
CCGGCCAGCGCCGATGCGTGGAGTTCGCGGTACATCGGGCTGTTGCCGTCGGTCTCGACCAGCTTGCGGGTGTAGTGCAGCGCGTCGATCGGTCGCTCCTTGAACAGGAGATGCTTGGCGGCGCTCATGCGATTCAGATCGGTCACGCGATCCTGTGGCGCGACCCCATCGTCGAGCAGCACTTCGCGGATCTCTTCTCCACCCTCGCCGCTACCGTGCAGATACCCCAGAGACTGCAGGCGCCTGACCAGCTCCGGCTCCAGGGCCTGCGTGGTGGCGGCCTGTTCGGCGGCATGCTCCTGGATGAAGACGGCAAGCGCCTCGCGCAAGCGCTGCGCCTCGCCAGGATCCGTCGAGCTAAGATCGGACAATTCATCGGGGTCTGCGGAGAGGTCGTACAGCTCCGGCCGCGGGCCGTGAATGTACTTGTGATCCCCATCGTAGAGCACGCGTAACTCGCCCCAGCCGTGGGTAAGTCTCGGTGACAGGTTCTCTGCGTAGTACTGAGGCGTGTAAACCGATTCCTCTGCCGGACCGTCGGTGTCCCCGGACCAGAGCGACGTCAGCGATTGCCCATGGATTTCGGCGGGTATTTCAATACCAAGAAGGTCAAGAATCGTCGGTACGATATCGACCGTACCCACGCGCGCATCGATTACCCGGGCCTGTTCCTGCCCGAGCCCCGGCGGGCGAATTATCAGCGGTACGTGCAGCGTCGAGTCGTAGGCCAGAACCGCGTGGGTGACTTCGTTGTGCTCGCCCAGGCCCTCGCCGTGGTCGGCCGTCATCACGATCAGCGTGCGGTCAAGCTTGCCCAGACGCTTCAATTGATCGAGCATGTGGCCAAGGCGTGAATCGGCATAGGCGATTTCGCCGTCGTACAGGTCGTCGGCGTAAAGCTGGTCGTAGGGCGGCGGCGGCTCGAACGGCTGGTGCGGGTCGAAATAATGCAGCCAGAGAAAAAACGGCTCCTCGTCCAGGTTATCAAGCCAGGGAATTACCGCTTCGTTAACCTGGGCGGCCCGACGTTCGTCGAAGAACATCTCCTTTTTCGGCGCGCGCTCGCCGAGATAGTCCTCGTACATCCCGGTCAGGTGGTCGTCGAACAGGTCGAAGCCCTGGTCGAAGCCGAAGCGGGAAATCACGGGAAAGGCGCCAACCGCCGCGGCCGTCGCATAGCCGTGGTCGCCCAGGATTTCGGCCAGCGTCCGGTTTTGCTCGGAAAGCACGAACAGCCCGTTGTCCCGGACGCCATGACCGGTCGGATACAGGCCCGTGAGAATCGTCGAGTGAGACGGTGCCGTGATCGGTGCCACGCTCACCGCGTTGGCGAATCGGATCCCCTCATTGGCGAGCCCATCGAGCGCCGGCGTCTGGATTCGGTCGTTTCCGTAACTGCCGATTCGGTCGGCCCGGGTCGTATCGAAGGTCACCAGCAGGACGTTCCACGGCTGCGGCCGGGTTTCGCAGCTGCCGAGCAGCAGGGCAAGGGCGATCAGTGAAATGGCGCGGACGCCACGAAACCTCTGAAATGGGATCCGCGCAGCGTTGTTCACAGGTCTCCCGGTTCGCCGGAATCGTTCGAATACTGAATTCACGATTCCTCGAAAAGTGCGTCAAGCTGTTCCGCGGTGATTTCCGGTCCGGGACGTCCGACTGCCCGCAGGGTGCCCAGGCGTTCCGGAAACAATTCGAATCCGGCGGCGTCGAGAACTTCGCGCTCCAGGCTCTCGTACTCCTCGCTTGTGTACTGACGCAGAAAGGCTTCTGCCACGGCATCGCGGACTTCTTCGAACGAACGCGGCTCGAACTCGCGCCGCGCCACGACCTGGAACAGTGCAATGCCCTGCTCCGTGTTCAGCGGGGCCACCAGCTCGCCCTCGCCGGCGGGCGCAATCAGCGGCGGCAGCTTCGGATTGATGCCTCCGATCTGCCGCAAGGTATTCCAGCCGAGGTCATCGATCTCGCCACCGGTTTCACGCTGCAGTGCGTCCAGCCCGGGCGTGTCGGCCGCCGAGACCGCTTCCATCCTCGTCATCAGGGCCTCGCCCATCGCTGCATCGTCGTAGGCAACCCGCAAACGTCGCAAATTCCACTGTACCGCGGGCGTGAACTGCCCGATGTTGCTTTGATAGAAAAGCCTCAGTCGTTGCGGATCCGCGTCAACGCGATCGAGCAGGCGCTGCTCGCGCATTCGAGCGGTCAAGGCGTCGTCTTCCCAGATCGCCATCAGTCGGGCGACAGCGGTTTCATCGATGCGGCCTTCACGCTGACATTGTTCGAAGACTTTTTCGTGGCGCAGCATTCGCTCAAGTGCGGCCCACGCCGCATCGGTGGATACCCGGCCGGAGACGCCGCTGCCGGGCGATCCCGGCCCAATCATGCTGCGGCCCAAACGGAGCCTGAATTGCGCCAGGGTCAGCTGGTAGTCCGGCGACATCAGCACGGGGTCCTGTTCACCGCCTTGCTCAATCAATCGGTTCAGCTCGTCACGGTCGACAATGCGCGCGGTCGGCGTTGCATTCAGGGCAGCGATTTCGTCCAGCGCTCCGCTCACCGATGCGGCTTCGAGCTGTGCCCGCAAGCTGGGTGCGACCTCCTGGAGGGTTGCCTTGCGCGCGGGAAGGATCTCGTCGACCTGAAAAAGATGCACGCCATCCGCCGAGACCAGGGGGCGGCTGGGAACGCCTTCTTCAAGTGAAAACACGATGTCCTCGAAGGTCTGGGGCAACTGCCCGCGAACAACCCAGCCGATGCTGCCCTGGCGATGGCGGCTCTCCGAATCGGATTCGCTTTGCGCCAGGCGCTGAAAGTTTTCGCCGCGGAGAATGCGCTCGCGCAGTTCCAGCATCGCCGATTCAGCCTCGGATTCTTCCTCTCCCGGTTCGAGCCGTTTGTAGATGTGAAACGTGGAGCGACGCTCCGGCGCCTGAAGTTGCTCGGCGCGAGCCTCGTACTCGGCACGGATTTGTTCTGCGGAGACATCGCCTGCTTCGGGCGCCAATTCGGCCAGACACGATTGCACGGCCAGTTGCCGACGGACGGCGGTCTGGCGCAGCCGAAAGTCGTCGGTGTCCGCCAGGCCTGTCTCCCGGGCTTCGACCAGGAGCCGGCGGTCAACGACGAGGGTGCGAATCAGTTGGTCGTACCAGGCGTCGAGATCTTCCCCGGGCGCCGGCCGTTCGCCCGCGGGCAGCGCGAGAATATGGGCATCGATGTCGCTGATCGTGACGGTGCCGCCGTCGAAACGGGCCACAACGCCTGCGGCGGGCGCTGCACCGGGGCTTCCCGGCACGGCGGTATCAGTTTGCTGGGTGTCCTGACAGCCACACAATGCTGCCGTCATGCCCAGCAGCATGAGCAAACGCTTCATTCGAAACCTGCCAGAGACTGCGGCTTATTCGATCCCGTACTCGATGAGTTCTACCGGCAGGATGTTGCCGCTGGCCCGTACGAGGCTGTTGAGCGTTCCGCCGAAATCGAAGGTGCCGGTGATGTTGGGGCCCTGGCCGCCGGTATAACCGACCACGCCATGGTGGCCCTGGCCGTTGGTGGTACCGGTGCCGAAGGCCGGTACGTAAACGCTGGCGAAATCACCGAACAGTACGAAGAAGCTGCTGCCGGTGTAGGCGGCATTGATGCCAGAGAAGGTAACGGTTTCGGTCGTGGCCGTGCCCGGTGCGGTGAACGTGCTGAAGATGGCCATGGCGCCGCCGCCAACGGTCTGCGGACCCTCAATCACGAAACCGGCTGAGCTGGACGTGAAGGCCGGACCTTGAACGACGACCGCCTGCACCTGGGTCACGCTGCCGCTTGCCAGTACCGGTACGCCGGTGTGGGTATTGAAACGGTTGCCGATGATGGCGCCGCCGCCGAACGTGGTGCCACCCACGCCGTCGTCGTAGGTGATGGTCCCTGGCGCCCGATTGGCCGCCGCGGTGCTGCCGCCTTCGCCACCCGATTGATTCTCAGCCTGCCGGTAGAAGCCGTCGGCCGGCGGCGTCGCGTTATTTTCGGCCCGATCGGCCTGCTTGACGGCGAACCAGATGCCACGTCGCTCATCGGGCGTCATGGCCTGGATCGCAGCTTTTCGCTCGGCCCGGCTCATGGCCTGGAGTTCGGCAACCCGACTCTCGAAGCCTGCGTCATTCGCCCAGGCAGGCGCGAGCGCAACAACAAGGAAAAGGCTGGATACAGCTAGAATCCTGACGGTGATCATTCTCGGTTTCCCTCTATTCAGCCTCTCTGGTTCAAGGCCTTTGATGTGCGCAAATTCCAATGGAGCAGCGGCCTTTTGGAATCCGGCGCACTGACGATGGGCAATCTAGCGCATGGACGGTGGCGTGTCAACGACGGCGGCGAAGCGGGTGCGCGCCACGGCACATATCTTTTCAGGCACTAATTCAATAAACTCATGCATCCAGCAACGCGCTTCCCGAAAGGCCTTTTTCCCGAGATGTCAGGTTCTCCGTGCCGATCCCCGGACGACGTTTCGCGCCATGTGCCCGGCGACGCACCGGCCCGTCGACGGAACGCGTTGGTAGGCGTGTCGAGTTCCCTCATGGTGTGTTTGGTCGCCATCCTCTTGCTCGCCGGCTGCGGCGAAGCGGTGGACCCGGGCCCTGAACCCCGTCGCCCTCCGGGCTTCGACCAGCTCGAACCCGCGGTGCAGGAACAATTTGTCGAGTTGCTGGACCGGCTGGCCCGGGCGCGTGCGGATGCTGCACCGGCCCCCGAGATGGGCCGGGCATGGGGCGAGTTGGGAAAATGGTTCGATGTATATCGCTTTCCCGATAGCGCCATGCACTGCTACCGGCAGGCGGCGCGGCTCGATGCCAATGAGCCACGCTGGTCCTACTACCTGGGCCTGTTGGCGGTCAACGATGGCGATCTGGATCTGGCCGTCGCCGCATTTGAAACCGCGGAGCGACTTGCACCCGAGTCGATCGCCGCACCAATGCAGCTGGCCGAGTTGAAGCTCAAGCGTGGCCAGGCCACGGAGGCGGGGGAACACTACCGCCGCGTTCTGGATACGGAGCCAGGCAATCTGGCCGCCTCTCTCGGTCTGGCACGCCTCCATCTGCAGAACCATGAAGCAGATCTGGCGCTAGAGCTGCTGAAACCGCACCTCGGCGACGAAGCGCGGGTGCCCGCCGAACTTCGCTACCTGGCCGCGCAGGCCCATCGCCTGCGCGGGGACGCGGAACTTGCTCGACGGCAGCTCGACCTTTTGCCCGAAGACCACGGCGACAGGACGCCGCTCGGCGTTCAGGATCCATGGCGCAACGAGCTGATGGCGATCAAGGTGAATTCCAATCACCTCACTCGGCTCGGCATCCGAGCCTCCCGCCAGGGCAATTTTCGCCTGGCGGCGCGCTATTCCGGCAGGGCGGCAGCGCTGAATCCGGACAACGCCGAACTTCGCACCAATTACGCCGCGTCGCTGCTGGCCCTCGGCCGAGCCGGAGATGCGCTGGAACAGGTCGACAAGGCGTTGGCGCAGGACCCGAATCTGGCGCGCGCCTACCTGGTTAAAGGCGGTGTCCGCCTGCGCCTCGGCGACCGGTTGGGCGCTCGTGAGGCATTCCTGGGCGCGTTGGCACTTGACGGCGGCCTGAAGGATGCGCGCCGTCATCTCGGGCGCATCTACCAGCAAATGGGCGAAACCGAACTGGCGATCGATCAATACGCTGAACTGCGCAAACGGTATCGGGAGGCTCACCAGGCGCGTTTCTGGCACGCGGCGTTGCTGGCGTCCCTGGGACGATTCGATCAGGCGATGGCCGCGCTGGACGCCGACCTCGAGGTGCACCCGCAAAGTCCGTTGCTTCGGCTTCTCAGGGTCCGGATACTCGCAACGGCGTCCGGTAAATCCTCGAGTGGCCCGGTCGAGGCAGCCGCACTGTTTGCCGGGCTGGCGCCATATGAGCATGACGTCTATTCAATCGAATCGGCAGCCATGGTTGCCGCAGCGCTGGGCTACCATGCCGACGCCGTCGAACTGCAGCGAAGAGCGATTGCCGTACTGGAGACACTGCCGGAAGGCGAACCAGCCCGTATCGCCCGCCGCCGCCTGGTGCTGTATAGCGAGCAGAAAGCCTGCCACACGCCTTGGCAGCGCGGCGAACTGTTGATCACGAAGCCGGTTGACGCGCCGATCGGCACCCAGGAATGGATGGAAAGCCCGCATTGACGATTCAGATGGATTCCAGCGAATGAACCGCTATTTGCCGAGAGTCTCGGCGGCGTGTCTTGCCGTGGTGCTGCTGGCCGGCTGCGGCGATGACCGCGATGCCGACTCGTCGCCGATGATCTCCGACGCCCGGCCGCAGCGGACCGACGAGCGCGCCCGGCTTGTCGACGTCGCTGATCAGGTCGGCCTCGGCTTCACACACGACAATGGCATGAGCGGTGACCTGTATTTCATCGAACCGGTCGGCTCGGGCGCGGCACTGGTCGATTTCGACAACGACGGCGACCTGGACGTGTTGCTGGTGCAGGGCCAGAGGCTTCCGGCCGCTGCTCCGAATTCGCCGATGCCGGCCGAACCCCCCGAGGCTGCCCTCCGCTCGCGCGTGTTCCGCAATGAGCTCGTGCACGCGGATGGTACGCGCGGGGAACTGCGGTTTACCGACGTCACCGAGTCCAGCGGCCTGGTGGCGACTGGCTACGGGATGGGCGTGGCCGCGGGCGATATCGACAACGACGGTCGTATCGATGTCTATCTGACCAATTTCGGCGCCAACCAGCTTTGGCGCAATGTCTCCGACGCTTCCGGCATCCGTTTCCAGGACGTAACCGAGCGATCGGGCACCGGTGATGCACGCTGGTCGACCAGCGCCAGCGTTGCCGATCTGGACGGCGATGGCCTGCTCGATCTATACGTGGCCAACTACGTCAATTTCCGCTTCGAGAATCACAAGACCTGTCGGACGCCCGGTGGACGCCCAAACTATTGCGGCCCCCAGTCCTACCAGGGCGAACCCGACAGCATGTTTCTCAACAAGGGAGAGCTGAGGTTCGAGGACGTTTCCGGCCGGGCCGGGATACTGGGGTCGCCATCCAGCGGTCTGGGCGTGGTCACAGCGGATTTCGATCGGGATGGTCATCTCGATATCTATGTTGCCAACGATCTGCAGCCCAACTTTCTGTGGCGCAACCTCGGCGCCGATACCCCGGGTTTCGAGGACGTGGCTCTGCTCAGCGGCAGCGCCGTAGCCATGGACGGTCGCGCGCAGGCGTCGATGGGGCTGGTCGCGGGCGACATCGACAACGATGGGGACGACGATCTATTCATGACCCATTTGCGCACCGACAGCAACACGCTGTATCGCAACGACGGATCGGCCGGCTTTATCGATGCCTCCTTTACCAGCGGCCTGGGCGCGCCCAGCCTGGCCGTTACCGGTTTCGGTACGGTACTGATCGATCTCGACAACGACGGCTGGCTTGATATCGTGACCGCCAACGGCGCCGTGGCCATCATCGAAGAGCAAGCGCGGCAGGGCAGTCCCTATCCGCTTGCCGAGCCCAATCTGGTGTTCTACAACACCGGTGGCGGCGACTTCATCGACATCACAGACTCGGCCGGCGGTGAACTCACGAGACTCGAGGTCAGCCGGGGACTGGCTGTCGGCGACATCGACAACGACGGGCGTAGCGACATTCTGCTGAGCAACAACAACGGTCCGGCCCGGCTGTTGATGAATCGCACGCGCACGGATCATCACTGGCTTGGCCTGAGACTGCTGACCGCGGGTGGAACGCGCGACGCACTGGGTGCGCAGGCAACGGTATTCCTGAGCGACGATCGGCGTCTTTCGCGTCGCGCGGCGACCGACGGCAGCTATCTTTCCGCCAGCGATCCCCGGGTACTGTTCGGACTCGGCGACGACGACCAACCGGTCACGGTCGAGGTCAGGTGGCCGGGGGGAGGGGTCGAGCAGTGGCAGGGACTTTCACCCGGTCGGTATCATGAGCTCGAAGCCGGGACCGGCACACCCGTGGAGACCGCAACGCGATGAAAAATGGCGCTCACCCGCGGACCTGGCGCTTGTCATCGGTGGCGGTCGTCGCGGTTGCCGCGGCGCTTGCCCTCCAGGCCTGCGGCGACCCTTCATCCGGTACGGAGCCTGTCGCGGTCTGGGACGGCGGTGAACTCGAACGAGAGCGATACGAAAATTGGCTCGACTCTCATAACCTGGAACCGTCGCACGAGTCGGCTCGAAATCTCGCGTTGATCGTGTCGATGGCTGCCGCGGCGCGCCATCGCGGGATGGATGACAGCGCCGAGGTGCTCCTGTCGGTCGAAGCCATGCGCCAGGCCAGACTTCTGCCCGCGCTCAATCGGCATGTCGATGCTCAGGTCTCGATATCGGACGAAGAGCTCGAGCAACTCGCCGACGCAAATCCGGATGCCTTCAAACGGCCGCGCAAGCTGCTTCTGCGCGGCATATTCAAGCGCCTGCCGACAGATGGCGCCGAGCGCGACCAGGTGCGTCGCGAAATGCTGGCGTTGAGGGCTCGGGTGCAGGACGGGGCCGACATCAAGCCGCTGGCGGTGAACGAATCCGAGTCGCAGAATCGCTTCCGCGAGGGAAGCATCGGCTTCGTCGATCCCGATGCCCTGCCAGTGCCGGTTCGCGACGCGGTCGAGGGTCTCGAAATCGGCGAGGTCAGCGAATTGATCGAACACGCCGGTGGGCTGGCGTTCTACTTGTGTGAGCGCATCAGCCCCGAAGTCATTCCCGATGCCGACGAGGTGCGATTCAAGTTCCGTCAGAACCTGTTTCGCCAGCGCAGAGCCGAGTTGAACAGGGTGCTGCTGAAGGAGCTCGATGCGCAGGTCAGGGTTCGCCTGGAACAGGATCCGGTACTTCAGGCCGGTCGCTACGAGCTACCCGCTGGCTGGATCGACGATCTGATCCGTCATCGGTTGCCGGACCGCGATCCTGGATCGCTGACCGACCGACAAAAGCAACGCTTGCTGCGTGAATGGGGCCGGCGGGTGGCCATGACCGATCATGCCGAAGGACTCGGCCTTGTCGACGCCGAGGAACTGGCCGATGCGATGCGCTGGAACCTTGTCCACGCACTGGCGACGACCGAATTGCGATTCCGGGTCGACGAACGCCTGAGACCGCCGGTCGAGAGCGAGCTGCGTGCGCTCTACGAGCAGCGGCGGATGAGGATGCGCAACCCGCCTGCATATCGGGTTGCGGCAATCCAGTTTGCCGGCGTCGCGGGTCGGGACGACCGAGAAATTATCGGCCGGGCGCGTGATGCCGCTGCGCGAATCCGCGGCGGCGCGCTGGACTTCGGCCTGGCCGCGCGCGAACTTTCCGTTCACCCCTCCGCGAGCAACGGCGGCATGCTCGGCTGGATGACTTCGCGCGAACTCGGGGCACTCGAGATGGGTCTGCTCAAGCCGATGCGCGTACTGGCACCGGGCGAGGACTCGGGCCTGTTGCGGGCACCCAGCGGCCTGTGGCTGGTGAGATTGCTCGAGCGACGGGCGGCCACGCCCATGACCTTTGCGCAGGCGCGCGGGAAGCTGGAAGGCGTGTTCGAGCGCGACCAGATCGAGCGACTGGAGTCCGAAGTCCGCGAACAGCACCGGGCGGACATCAACCTGCGGATCCTCGAGTAGTTTTGCGCCCGCACAGAGTTATTCAGAGGTTCCCCGGGAATCCGGCGGTTGCTTGGGTGGGGCTTCCATTATGGGCGTGAACCGTTTTCGCTTGCCGCTCAGCGAGATGCTCTCGACGTAGTAGAAGTAAGCCGTGTCGGCTTCGATTCCATCGTCCACGAACCGGTAATCCCTGGGGAGGTCGGTGGTGCCTGCACCGAGCACCGGCTGCGGCGTGATGCGTTCATAGGGGCCGTCGCGTTGCTCGGCCCGATACACATCGAAACCGAAATTATCGGATTCACTGGCGGTGGACCATTTGACGGTGTTGGTGAGCCGATGCCCGGTGGGTTCATGCACCGGCGCGCCGGTGCATGCCGCCATCGTCAGCGTCGCAGCGGCCATCAACAGCCGGGCCAGGCCGGTCCCCCGGGGGATTCGCAGCAGCCTCGTGCTCGCCCGGCCGCTCATTGCGCGACCGCAGCTCGCCGAACGATCATTTCCCGATCCAACCCGGTGACCGGGTGGCGGCTCTCCGCGCCGTCCGGCCAGGTCACGACAACCTCGACCGGGTGCCGGTCGGCGCCCAGGCCGAAGACCGCTGCCGGCATGACCTGTGCCTGGTAGCCGCGGGTCGGCATGATGCTCTGCCGCGGCGACGCGGCGGCGTCCAGACGTATGCTGGCGCCCAGCGCGGCCCGGTTCGGGCCATCCTGTTCGAGACGGACGCGCAGCCATCGATTGCCGGTCTGCTGATCGTTGCGCAACAGGACCGGCGGGCCGCCGACCTGGGTGATAAGAATGTCGAGATCCCCGTCGGCATCGATGTCGGCATAGGCCGCAGCGCGGCCGGCCAGCGGACGCTGCAGGTCGCCTTCGCCGGCGAGCAGAAACCGGCGCGGACAATCATCGCCGCAGTTCCAGAACAATTGTGGGGGCTGTTCGTAGGCCTGGCTGGGCTGGACCTTGTGAATCTCCCGCTCCAGGTGACCGTTGGCCTGAAACAGGTCGAGCCGTCCGTCCAGGTCGGCATCGAAGAAAAACACGCCGAAGGTCAGCGCCAGCCGGCTGGGCGGTCCGATGCCGCTGGTCGAGGACTGGTCGGCATAGAGTTCCGGGGTGCCCTGCGAGAGATAAAGCGACGTCATCTCGCCGGCGAAGTTGCCCATCGCGATGGCTCTTCGCGCGACCCCGCCGAGCATGGCCGTATCCATGCCCATCGCGCCGGTCGCGTGGCCGTCGGGATCGAAGGCCAGGCCCGTCTCGACGCCCAGTTCCTCGAATTTGCCGCCGCGATTGAGAAACAGGAAATTGCGCACCGTGTCGTTGGCCACGACCAGGTCCAGCCGGCCGTCCTCGTCGATGTCCACCGGAATGACGGCCAGCGCCTTCCCTTCCGGGCGCCCGTTGACCGGGTGCGAGACCTCGATGCCGGCCGACCCGCTGACGTCGCTGAAGCGACCGTTACCGTCATTCCGGTAAAGCCTGTTGTGCCGGCCCGCGTAGTTGGTCGGCGGGCCGAAGGCGCGCCCGATGCCGGTCAGGCGGTAATCCACTGACAGGTCGATGTCCAGCGACCATTCGACGTAATTGCAGACGAACAGGTCGAGGTCGCCGTCGCCATCGGCGTCGAAGAATGCCCCGCAGGTACTCCAGTCGGTGTTTTCGCCTGCGACCCCGGCCGCGTCGGTGACGTCGGTGAAGCGGCCGTTGCCGAGGTTGCGGAACAACCGATTTTCCCCGACCGCGGCGATGAACACATCCGGCCGGCCGTCGCCGTCGAAGTCGCCGACGACCGGAGCGGTCGCGTAGAAGCTGGTATCCAGTCCGGAGCCGTCGGTCGCGTCGATGAAGCTGCCATCGCCCCGGTTGAGATAAAGCCGCTGGGTGGGCCGGCTGCGATCGGCCGAATAGTCGTGCCATGGCCACAGGTCGCCGTTGGCCAGAAGCAGGTCCGGGTCTCCGTCGCCGTCGAAATCGGCGAACGCCGCCCCGCTGCCCATGGTCTCGGGCAGCAGCTTGAGCCCGTAGGCACCGTTTTCATGCACGAAATCGATCCCGGACCCAGCGGTGATGTCTTCGAACGGCAGACGGGGCGGCGCCGGCGTTGCCGGGTCGTCCTCCGGCAGGCGGGTGGCAAGCGCCGGTTCCGCCTCGGCAAGCGCATCGGGTGGCGGCGTTCGGCTGAACCACCAGGCGCCCACGCCGGCCAGGAGGCCGGCAATGCCGATCACCGCGATCGACCACCTGACGGCGGTGCCGATCACCCGGTCGTCGTCGGCCACCCATTCTTCCTTCGGTGTATCGGTTCGTTCGTTCGGCGTCATGGCGTGCCGCGATCGATCTTCGGCGGGTTCAGCGGATAGATCACTATATCGTCCGCGGCGTGGTCGGCGGCCGGATCGCGCGCCCGTGCGATCGCAATGGCCCGGTCACGCGCGTTGTCGTCGATGCGGTATTTACGATGCAGCTCGGCGTGCTCGTCGGCGGACGCGCGCTCGCCGCGCATGCGCAGTACCTGGGCCAGTCCATAGTGGCTTTCGGCCCGCTCGGGGTCGATCGCCAGCGCGCGCTCGAACCAGGATCGTGCCTGTGCGAGCGCATCGTCCCGCGTCGAGCCGGGCGACGCCAGGCGAGCGCGCTCCAGCCATGCCTGGCCCAGCTGATCCAGAAGCCTGTAGTCGCGACTGAAATCGAAACCGCGAGTCCTCGCTTCCTGGTAACGGGTCTGTTCGAGATCCGTCCAGATTGCTATCGCGTCCTCCACGAAGCCGTTCTGCCGGTTCAACTCGCCGGTCCAGTAGGCCACCGCCCAGGGATAGGCGGGATGCTCGCCGCCGCCGGCTTGCGCCAGCGCGGCGGCCGCTGCCTCGAGGCGTCCGTCTTCGAGGCGGGTGCGCGCGAGGTTCAGGAATCCCAGGCCGCGCCCCATCCCGGCGACCTGCTCGAACGCAGCCTCGGCCTGGCGAAGTTGCCCGGCGCGCAGCAAGCCGATGCCGTAATCGTTCCAGCGCATCCACAGCGGCGCCTCGGTGCTCGGGTTGCGGGCCGACGCGACGCCGCCCACCACGGCCTGCGCCTCGCCCAGTACCGTCACGGGCAGGTCGTTTCGTACGAACGCGTCGCCCTGCACCTGGCGCATCATCACGGTATCGAACTTGCGGTAATTGACCCGCGCGGTCAGCGTCAGGGGCATGTCCTCGGGCATCGACTCGGGCAGCGTCAGCGCGTAGTGAAGCGTGGCTGCTGCGCCCGGCGGGATCTGGTGGTTGTACAACGGGGTGAATATGTCTTCGGCGTTGCGTCCATCGATGCGGTTGCCGTCCCGGTCGAGCATGTAGACGTTGATCCGGTGGGCCCGGGGATCGACGCTGCCGTCGCCGGCGTCGGCGGCACCCGAATGGCCGATCACTTCGCCGCCGGCCCGGGCGACGAGTTCGACCCAGAGCTCGTTGGAATCGGCGGTGCCCTGGGTCAGGGGATGCCCGAGCGTGAGCGTGCGGATCACGATCTCGACCAGGTAGCGTCCGCCCGGTTCGAGCGTGGCGGACTCGACGCTGTCGGGTCCCAGCAACTCGCCACCGATGTCGTGGCCCCGACGCAGTCCGAAGATGTCCACGCGTACCGAGTCCTCGAGCATCTTCCGGTGATTGGCGTTGACCCAGTCGGGCATGCCGAGCATGTGCGGTATCGCGGTGTTGGCCGAGGCGAACTGGTGGTCGTGGATGGTCAATTCGCCGTGCTCGTCCGGCGCGGCGCCGAAGTCGTCGGAGACCATCCGCGGCATGTGGCAGCCGTTGCAGTTCTTCTCCGCCCGGTCCGGGTAATAGAAGCTGGTGACGCCGTGGCCGGATACGCCGGACAACAGGAAGGAGTCGTAATGATTCTGTCCGCGAAGCCACTTGTAGTCGTTCAGCGCTTCGGGCAGGTGCACCTTGTGGCAGCTGCCGCAGAACTCGGTGGATCGATGCAGCGGCTTGAGAAAGGTCTTCTTGTGAAAGCCGGGCTTGGCCTTGACCAGCATGCGATTCAGCCACTTGAGAAAGCGGTTTTCGCTGTAGGTGAACGGGTAGTGCAGCGGGGCTTCGACGGTGTAGTCGGCGTTGCCGCGCGGCGAGTTGATATGGGTGATGGCGTGACACGCCGAGCAGGTGATCCCGGCGGTCGCCGTCGGGTGATTGACGTCGTCGAAATCGGGATCGTCGAAGGCGCCCGAAAAGAACGGCACCGGGTCGTGGCATCCGGCGCAGAAGCGGCTGCGCTGGACGTTGCCGTCGCGCGCCATCGAAAATTGTCGGGTATTGCGCACCGAAAAACGGTAGACCGGATTGTTGAACGAGGCGAATCGGTGCATCGAGTGCGCCCACTGCTCGTGCGTGTCGGCATGGCATTCGCCGCAGTAGGTGTCGTTCATGAGATCCCGTGCCGGGATGAAGTCTCCGCTGGCCGTGCGCGCGAGCGAGGGCTGAAAATACTGCTCGCCTTCGGCCGGCCCGGTTCGTCCCCACTGGCGCGGGTCCTGCATCTGGGCGGCGAGCATGACCGCCGCGAACAGCGCGCCGCCGGCCAAGATCGCCCCGCCGACCCGCCAGTTGATTCGTTTTCCGGCGAGTCGATGCAGCACGAACAGCCAGACAACGGCGAGCCAGCCTGCCACGTGGAGCCAGTAGGCAGCTTGGCGCGCCGCAGGTGCGCGCAGTTCCAGCAGCGGCAGACCCCGAGTCAGGGCGAGTCCGCTGGCCAGCAGCACCAGGGCGCAGGCCAGCAGGGCGTAGCCCACCTTGACGGCGCGCCGGTTCGGCCGGTCGTGCGCGTTTCGGACATGCTGGATGCCGTAGACGATGACCGGAACGATCAGCAACAGGCCCAGCCCCAGGTGCGCCAGGAACATGTACTGGTAGAAGTAGTCCTGGAAGACCTGGCCGCTGGCGGCTTCGGCAATGCGGATCGTGAGCAGGTAGAGACTGTTGACCGAAATCAGCGCGAACAGCGCGAACAGTGCGAACAGCAGGATGCGCAAACGCGGCCCGACGGCGGGCACATAGCGTCGCAGTCGCGGCTGTCCCGGGGAATCCTTCATGCGGCGGCCGGGCCGCTGCCTCGCCGGCGCCGGCTCGCGGGGCAGTGGTCCATGCGGTTGCCCGGCAGGTTTCCGAATGTTGCAGCGGGCTGGGTCATCGAAACGGGGGCTTGAAACGTTGGCAGAGTATATGCCGGTAAATCACTCAGTACGTATACTCTGGCTCGACTCGATGATTGATCGGCGCCGCGCCCGTTGGCCGCGATAGTGTCAACAATCGTAGTGGCAATCGTCGGACCTTTTCGAATGGAGTGGATGACCATGTTTGGAAGCAGCCGGCGCGTGATTCTCGCGGTCTTCGTGATCCTGGCCGGTGCAGTCTGGGCGCAGGACGAGAAAGATCCCGACGGTCGGATCGAAGACGGCACCTCGGCCTTCTATTCGGGGCTGGCTGCGCTGGAGATGGGTTTGTTCGAGCGTGCCGCCGCCGACTTCGGGCAGGCAGCGCAGCTGCTCCCCGAAGAGCCGGCGATCCAGGCCAACCTCGGGGTGCTCGCAATGCGCCAGGGCGAGGACGCCCGTGCGCGGGAACTCTTCGAGAGTGCCCGTTCCATGGCGCCGGGAAGCGCCGATATCGCGCTGCTGATCGGCTTGCTCGAAAGACGCTCTGGCAATAGCGATGCCGCAGCGGCGTCCCTGCAGCGCGCCGTCAGGCTGGCACCGGAAGCGCTGAAGCCCCGCTACGCACTGGCGACGACTCTCGCCGAGGCCCCGGGGGATCGTTACCAGGGCCGAATCCGGGCGCTTCTTGCCGGCCTGGTTGTCGATGCGCCGGACAACCTGGCGCTGCGCCTGGAACAGGTACGATTCCTGGCCTCCACCGGCGACCGCGAGGCGCTGGCGGAATCGGTCGAAAGCCTGGCGGCAATGTCACGGGACTGGCCTGAAGCCGCTACTGCACAGCTCCAGACCCTGCAGGCGGTGGCGGCCGAACCGGACCAGGCCGCGGTGCGGGCGACCGTGCTGCGCAACGTCCTGCTGCGCTCCGAGGATTACCGCGAAAGCCTTGCGCGTATCCAGGTTTCGGCACAGGCCGGAGGCGAAGCGATCGATCGGCTTCTCCGGGTGCCGGCCCCGCCGTCGAGGCCGGCACCGGCGGACACGGCGCTGGTTTTCGGGCCGGCCACGCCTTACGGAACGCGAGCGAATAACGCGGATATCCTGGTTCTCGATGCAGCCGGGGCGGGTGCGATCGTTCCGGCCGGCCGCGAGGGGCTGGCGGGCGCCTCGCGGGTTTCCCTGCCGGGAATGGAGGAAATTCGCGAACCAGCCGGAATCGTGGCCGTCGACCTGGACAACGACGGCCGCCACGAACTTGTCGCGGCCACCGACCGGGGTTTGCGAATCTTCCGCCGGGATGAAGCCGGGATGTTCGACGCTTTCGATGCGGCGCTCGAGGAGTCCGTGGAGGCTGGTCGCTACAGCGGCGCCTGGGCTGCGGACCTGGAGCTCGACGGCGACATGGACCTGGTGCTGGGCGCGGTCGAAGGCCCCCCGGCCGTGCTGCAGAACAACGGCGACTGGACGTTCACCACCCGCGACGCGTTCGAATCGGTCGATGGGCTGCGTGGATTCGTCTGGGCCGATCTCGATGGCGACGGCCTGCCGGATGTCGCGGCGCTGGATTCGAGCGGAACCGTCAGAGTATTCGGCAATGCCAGGGCGGGTTCCTGGGCGCTTGAAGAAACGATGGACGGCGACTTCGTGGCGCTGGCCGTCGCCGATTTCGACTGGGACGGGCGCATCGACCTGGCGCTTCTGGCCGGCGACGGAAGCCTGATCCTGCATTCCGAAGGGCGCTCGAAATCGCCTGGTCGATGGACCGACATGCCGACCGACGTCGTCCTGGGACAGGCCGGGCTGTTCGCCGCCGACTTCGACAACAACGGCGCACCGGACCTTCTGGCGGCGGCCGGCGAGCGCTCCCGGGTCTGGCTGACCGAGTCGGACGGCACGCTGAAGCCGCTGGGGTCGGCCCCGCCGCTTCGCACCGCCGCGGTCGCCGATCTCGATCGCGACGGCCGCCTCGACCTGGTCGGTCTGGATGCCGACGGCCGGATCGTCGAGGCGACCGGTTCCGGGGCGCTCGACTACGGTTGGCAGGCGATTCGCCCGCGCGCGCTCGAGAATGCCGGCGACAATCGGATCAATACCTACGGCCTCGGCGGACAGCTGGAAGTGCGCTCCGGCCTGGTCGTGCAGCGCCAGGTCATCGACGGCCCCGAACTCCACTTCGGCCTGGGGTCGCGGGAAGGGGTCGACGTGGCATGGATCCTGTGGCCCAACGGTTCGAACCAGGCCGAGTTCGATCTCGCGCCCCGGCGGACCGTGGAGGCGGTCCAGCGTCTGAAGGGGTCGTGCCCGTGGCTGTTCACCAACGACGGCCAGGGCATGCGGTTCGTCACCGACTTCCTGTGGCGGTCGCCGCTGGGTATGCGCATCAACGCGGTGGACACGGCCACGATCACCCAGACCGAGGATCG
>MDTG01119334.1_pt1 | contig 17190 bp, 14 predicted proteins | sample 811421 | NCBI WGS metagenome assembly MDTG01 (sample SAMN05326645, study PRJNA326480) | marine metagenome | isolation source: seawater | place: Pacific Ocean: South East | collected 2011
GGGGGAGTGACGCGTTCCGACCTTGATATACCCTCGAGGGTGAACGCCCTCATGGACAGCCCTGCGTTTGCACAAAACACGCCTCCAAGGGTGCTGCTGGTCGGTGCCGGAGGCATCGGCTCACACCTGACCGACCTGCTGTGCCGTGGCCTTCATGGACACGGCCTCGACCTGACCCTGATGGACGGAGACGTCGTCGAGGAGCGCAACCTCGCGCACCAGCGTTTCCCAAGGTGGTCGATTGGACGTCCAAAAACCGATGTGCTCGCACAGAGGCACGCCAGCGAAGGACACCTCCTCACGGCCATCGCCGAAAACCTGCGCTCGGCTGAGCAGCTGCGTGGCTACGACCTCATCGTGGTGGCCGTTGACCGCCCTGAACCACGTCGTCTCGTTCACGCCACCGACGTGCCGTGGATCGACCTGCGTTCCACCGGCCGTGGGATGCTCGTCCTGACGCACCTCGATGCGCCAGAACGCATCGCCTCTCAAACCCCCGATCATGCGCCCGCATCGTGCCAGGCCGACGGCGTGCTTGAGGCCGGCTTCGTGCAGGTCGGCTTCGCACTCGCCGCTGCGGTGGGTGCGCAGTGGGTCATCGACCACGTGGTGCACGGCCGCAGCCCAGCGAAGGCGATGATGATTGACGCGGCCTATGGCGGACTGTCCTTCGGCCCAGTCCCGGAGGTGAGCGCATGAGGGACGACCTGCTGATTCGCGTGGCGCACTCCGTGGAACCCGAGGCCTTCGGCTCCACGACCGAGGCGTGGGCCGCGGCCATGAACGCGGCATGGGACGGCGACGTGGACACCCCTGAGGTGCTCGAAGTCCAGCAGGCCGCCGCCTCGGCGGGCGCTTGGAACGCCGTCTACGTGCTCTCGGCCGTGGCCGGTCTGGAAACCTCGGTGCTCATCGACGCGGAGGGCACCGTGTTCATCGATTGGGGATCACCCGGACTCGTGCCGCTTCGCGCCCACGTGGGCGCCATGGCGCCCTTCCAAGTGTGGGTGCACACCCACCCGCGCTTCGACGCGTACTGGTCTGGCACCGACCGTCAGAGCTTGGCCAACGGCACCGGCGTCCTGCGCAAGGCCCTCGTGCTGGGCTACGACGGCGTCAAGCGTGCCAGGAACCTCGGCGAAGACGAGCCGGACACCGAACGCATCGCGGGCGTTCCTGCCCTCAACGCATGGTCGCAGGAAGCGCCCACGCCATGGCCCGCCGCGTGGCCCATCGAGGTGAGCGCATGAGCGTCCGCGCCCCGAAAGACGACGAGGAGGCCCGTCGGGCTCGCCTCAAAGTCGCGCTCGGCGGTGGACGGAGCATCGCCGAGGTGATCGAGGAAATCACCGGAGACGCCCCTGATGACAGACTCGTGGAGACCGTGAAAGAACGTCTCAAGGCGGCGGCCGTCGACGGTGATGCCTTCGATTTGGCCGCCTTCCTTCGCGAGCACGCCGCATGGCAGGAGCAATGGCAATGAACACTGCGGAAGCGCGTCACCTGGTCAACGAAGTTAGCGACGTGATGCTCAGTCTTCCCGAAGAAGACCGCGCCATCAGCGAGGACCGCTACATCGCCGAGCACACCGGAATGGAGCTGTTCGAATCTGTTTTGGCGTCTTCAAAGCGCTGGACCATCAACGGCACGAACTTGCTCATGGAGCATCCTGCTGGTGTGACGCTGGACATTGACGTGGTCGGCTCCATGCTTGTGGCCGTTCAATTGGATGAACATCACCTCGTGATTTCCGTTGACGGCAAGCCCATTTGTGTCGCTGGGAAAGGGCTTTTTCACGATGTGCCCATGTCGGATCACCTTACCACGATGGTGCTTCTGGGGGAGGCCGGCTTTCCCGTGTCGCACACCCCGGACACGCTCTACATGTTGCATTCATCTGCCGACCTGCTGGCCATCGTGGCCAACGAATACTTCTCCTTGCCAGAACGCACATCCGCGGCGAAAATGCTTGCCTGCTACGTGCACGAAGAAGAAGGAGAAGGGTCCATTTCAACGCGGGCCTATGACATCGCCGCGAAAGGAAACCTCCCACCTCAAGTGGAGTTGGAGTTGGTGAACTCTGATCTCTACCCGATGTTCGTACCGTCACACGAAGTGGGTGGAGGGGCCATGGTCGACGCATTCCTGAATTTGATTCTCCGCCTGACCCGCCACCGGCCCGACACGTACGCCAACGCTCTGCACCGGTTCGTGGATCTCCAGGTCCGAACCATGTCGCGTTCAGATCAAGAGCGGGTGCGCGACAAACTCCTCATGCTAAGCGAAACGTTCCGCCCTGACCTGGAGCCTTTGTTCGAGACCGCCGATGGCGTTTACCTGACCACATGGGACTTCGACCACTACCATGACCTGCATGAGGAAATCATCCACCTTCCGCCCCACCTGCGCATCGAGCATTTGGGTGTGCCCGCCGACGCGTATGAGAACGTCCACGACGTTGAGGACATCATGGATTTCTGATCAGGCACCCGTGTAGGACGCTCGCCGTCCTTCGATGAGAGCCGAGAGCCCTTCGAGCGCGTCGTCGGTGGAGAAGATGGTTTCCAAACCGTCGAGTTCCATTTGGAGCCCAGCCGCCAGAGACGTGCCCTCCGTGGCGTCGATGAGGTCGCTCGCCATCTTCAGACCGACCGGTGCAACGCGCGAGAGGAACTTCATCTGTCGAGCCACCTGCTTGTCATCAGGGTCCTGACCGTCAGGGCAGCCGCCAGCGAGGAGCGTGCCGACGTGCTCGTCGGCGTAGAAGGTCGCGGCGAAAGCCGCGACAGGATGCTCCGCATCGCTCGGCTGACCCGGATACTTCGCTTCGGGCTTGCCTGCGGCGGCGATGGTGGTCACCGTGGCGTCAACGTCGCTAATGGGCACCAAGTGCGTGAGGATGCCCAAGGCATGCGCCGTCCCGGCGTCCATCATGTTGCCAGCAAGCACCGCCCAACGCGCGCAGGGCCGGCCCATGATGCGGGCGGGCCGCTGCGAGCCGCCCAGCCCGGGGTAGATGCCAATGCCCGTTTCTGGGAAGCGGAAGGAGGAACGTCGCGTCCCAACGCGGTAATCGCAGGCCAAAGCGAGTTCCAGTCCACCACCAAGCGCAAGACCAGTGGTCAACGCGATGGTGGTCAGCGGTGAGGCTTCAATGGTGTCCAAGACGACGTGACCGCCCGCGGTGAAGACCTCGATGTCTGGGATGGCGTCGGCCCGAATTTTGTCGACAAAGAACTTCACGTCCGCACCGGCCACGAAGGCCTTGCCTGCTCCGTCGAGGACCATGGTGTGAATGCCCTCGGCCGCGTGCACCTTGGCCACGGCTTGGCCCAGTTGTTCCACCACGGTCTCGTTGAGGGCGTTCATGGCCTCGGGCCGGTTGATGGTGATCGTCGCGATCCCGTTGTCCATGTGCACGTCGACGTAACTGAAGTCCCAACCTTCACCACCAAGGGCTTGCCGAGCAAAGAAGTCGGGCACGGACCAGCCTTCAGCGGCCAAGTCGGCGTAGGCTGTTGCCATACGATGGGCCTCCTTGAGGCCGACACGGTTCATCAGCTCGAAAGGACCCCTGGCCCAGCGCAAGCCAACCTTGGCTCCGCGGTCAACGTCTTCCATCGAGCAGACGTCCTCCTCCACAATCTGCGCAGCCACGCCAAAGACGACACCAAGAAGACGTTCGCTGACCGCTGCGTAGGTCGCATCGTCGTAGGCACCGTCGTCCTCGATGGGCCACATGTCACCGGCGTCTACCAGCGCACGCAGGTTGCTGGCGCCCGTGTATCGGGGCGTGTTCAACTGCTCCGCAAGGTAATCGGTGGAGTGCAGGGCGATCGGCGGGCCGGTGAGGTTCATCAAACCAAAGGGGCCGAGGCCGATGCGGAAGGCCTTGCACGCGATGGCATCGATTTGTGCTGCGGTGGCGATGCCTTCCTCGAGCAGCAAGCAGGCTTCGTTCAGCCAAGGCACGAAGAAGCGGTTGACCACGAAGCCTGGACGGTCGGCACAAACGATGACCACCTTGCCGAGGGTCTTGCAGTACTGGACGGTGCGTTCGATGGTTTCAGCGCTGGTGGTCGCCGCAGGGATGACTTCAACCAAGCGGTTTTTTGCTGGATGGTAGAAGAAGTGTAAGCCAACGAAGCGGTCAGGTCGACCCGTCGCCTCAGCCAGCGCGTTCACGGACAACGATGAGGTGTTGGAGGCGAGGATGGTGTGCGGCTCACAGACGCCATCGAGGGTGGAGAATACCGCGGTCTTGACGTCAAAATCCTCGAACACCGCTTCGATCACCAAATCGGTGGACGGCGCCGTGTTTTCCGTTCCGACGACGCCCTTGACGCGGCCCTTGATGGCGTCAACCTCGGCTTCAGAGAAAATCCGCCGTTCAACCGCTTCTTCAAGGAAGCCGGCGATGATGCCCTGTCCACGGTCAACCCAAGGTTGCTCGCGGTCCACCATTTGAACGTCGAAGCCTTCCTGTGCTGACTTTTGTGCGATGCCCGAGCCCATGTTGCCTGCACCGATGATGGCGACGTGTTGAACAGGTTCCATGACCCCTCCGAACCAAAGGCGATTCATCAATCAATCCACGGCCCGTCCATCGCCATCGTTCACGAGATCATCAAGCGCGAGGCCAAGGGCCGTGGACTGTGCATCAAAAGAGAAGCGTTCCACGTGAGCGAGAAGGGTCTCGTCGACCGGCCTTGGAACGGGATTCGCGCCTCCATTGGTGCGTTGATCCCACGTGGCGTGCACGTCAGTGACGGCATCAATCCAAGCTTCCACATCGTCCACAGGCAGTCGATTTTCGATCGGAACCATGCTGCCGTGGTTCGGCATGTCGGCGACCAGCACGGGAAGACCGGCCGCCATGGCCTCGACAGGTGGATACCCATAGCCCTCAGCGGCCGAGGGAAAGAGCAGCGCTTCACAGGAGAGCCGCAACCGCTGAAGTTCGTCGTCTTCGATCCGGCCTTTCAGGGTCAAACGGACCCCGGCGGATTCCATGGCGTCGGCGAGGGCCTGCTGCCCCGCTTCGGTTTGACCGCCGCCAACACGGATCAGATGGAGGTCCTTGCGAACATCTTCGGGGCAAGCAGCGAGGACCTTGGCAAGGAAATTCATCCGCTTTCGGGCATGATCGTTCCCGACCACCAACAGCGGACATCCAGGTTCGGGCACAACCTCAGCGTCCTCAGACGGCTTGTACCGCTCCAAGCTGATGCCGGTAGGCACGTGGGCCACCGGAACCTTGCGAATCACCTCTCGGCAGCGCTCTGCGGTGGCTTCTGAGACGCAAATCAGCACGTCAGCTCGCTTGAGGCCCCGCCGCAACCGCCTGATGTCAAGCCAACGGACGGGACCTCTTCGCCCAGTCCATTCCTTCATTGGACCGTCGGCCAGTGGAATGACGCGAGGTGCGAGAATGAAGAGGTCGTGGACGATGACGGCCTTGGCCACGTTCCGTGGGACGCGACGAGGCACGAGGTGGGCCTGCTCTTGATCGGTCACGAGCAACACCAATTGCCCCCCCTCGCGTGCGCGCTGTTTCAGCCGCTGACGCACACGACGTGGGTGGAGCCACCACCTGCGCAACAAGCGTGTTGGACCGCTGCCGCCAAGCGGATGGTCGACCTCGGCGCTGAGGCCCCAACCTTCCACCTCATTGCTGGCCAGCAAGCGCACGACGCCGGCGTGAGCCGCGCCCAATCCAGTGTCTCGGCCGAGGGCCCCGCCACGTACGACGAACACCCCCCGGTCCATGCAGGGTCACCCGCACGAACCGGTTTCAAGGTGGCCCCTGTGAAGGTGCATTTTCGACATCAGGTTGAAACCTTCAACCGATGAATGGGGTTTGAGCGCCATGCCGAACCCGCCTCGAGACCTGTCCGCTGGTGCCATGGACGAGGTCAAACAACGCATTGCGTCCACCATTGAACACGGTTCCAACATTCGAGACATCTTGGCCAAACACACCGGCGAGGGCCCAGCCGCCATCGGTTGGGAGGTCCAGGCCGCCGTCGAGGCCTTGGACGTGTTTGGTTCCCGGTGGACCATCGAGATCCTCACCGCATTGTACATCGCTGGTCCGGCACGCTTCAACCAGATGAAAACCCTCCTCGACGGCATCTCATCCCGGACCTTGTCCGACAAACTGCGCCTTCTCGCGGACCGAGATTTGGTGATACGGAAGGTCGACCCAGGACCTCCAGAACGGGTTCAGTATATCCTTTCAGAACATGGACGAACCTGTGGCCGTTTGCTCTCACCTTTGGTGGCGCATCTGAAGATCCGTTCTGGCGCCCTCCGCACTTCGTTCTGAAGACGCACCTGAAGCGAGCCTTCAGATAGGATGAGACCGCGCATTCGAACATGCCTTTGCTCCAGCAATGGGTGCGTCAGCGTCCTTGGCTGGCCGCAGGTTTGGCGGTCAGCGCCACCGGCCTGGCGGGTTTGAGCGGTGGCGCCCTGGCAGCCGCCGGAGCGTTGGGGTTAGCGGTAGGGGGCATCGCTGGTTCTCGGCCGGTCGACGACGCCACCCACCCACTTCGCCGCCGGATCTTGAGCACCTTGGAGGACCACCCCGGACTCTGTTACCGTGAGCTTCAGCAAAGCTTGGGAGCAGCCAACGGGACCTTACGCCACCATCTCGACGTCCTCCAAGGAAGTTCACGACTGACCGTGATGCACGTCAACGGGCGCACCTGTTACTTCGCCGGACCGCCCGAAAGCGTTGAACTCCTCCAAGGCCAAGTCGGCATGTCCCGGGCTGCAGAACGCTTGCCCATCGGGCTCTCCTTGGTGCAGCGGTCGGTCATCCTCTCCATCCGGAAGGATGGCGTGCCTAAGAGTCAATCTGACTTGGCTCGCAGGTTGGGACGCACCCGCGCAAGCGTCCATTCCGCGGTCAAGGTGTTGCAGCGGCGTGGCCTCCTGAGACAGGACAGCCTCAACCTCTCGCCCCACCTCGAACAAGACGACGCGTGGCGTGCTGGCGTGGTTTCGGGCTTCAGCGTCGAGGCTTGAATCGCACGCTTCAGACCCCGGCGGAGGCGGACGCTTCAAGTGCCCTGCGGCTTGGCTTCTCGCTGAGGTTTGAGATGTTTCGCGCAAGGGTGGTCGAAGCACCTCTGCCCACCGCACGTCGGGACCTCGATTCCTTGGTGACATGGCTCATTGACGCCTTTGCCTTGGTACGACGCTCAGGCCCAGCCTCTGCTGACGGAGGTCGCGCCTCTCCCGTTCACCGCTTGCTCCGTGAACACGTCCTGCTCGACCAGGGTGGCGCATGGGATGCCGGGCAATTGGCCGATGACCTCGGGTTGGCCCCGGCCTCGCTCAACCATCACTTGACGCGACTCGTCGAAACGGGTCTGCTTGGCCACACCGACGAAGGCAAAGGCTGGCGCAGGTACTACCTGCAAGGCGGCAGCCTGCGCTCCGCCGTTGAGCGGGTGCGCGTCAACGCACGCTTGGTGACCGCCCAACGCCTGCACACCTTGACGCCGTTTTGGACCAGAAAAGGCACGCCAATGGAACTCGATCTCGGAGAGGAAGATCCCTTGCCGCTTTCCCTTGGCATGGCTGACCTTCGCCCGCCTATCCCTGAGAGCGACGCCGATGCGATGACGCTGTGGATGGCAGACACCGGGCTGCTTGGCGAGCGGCCAGGAAGCGAAATCTCCACTGGGTCCGCCTCGCACCGTCTATTCCTCATGCTGTTGGAGCGGGATGCGCCGTTGTCCACCGACGAAGCAGCGGAGGCCGTTGATCTACCCGCAGCACGAGCAGGTCGCATCCTCGAACGCTTCCGAGCCACGGGCGTGGTCGAACGTGTCCCGAGAACGGACCGTTTGGCCACCTCCCTCTGGTCGGCCATGGTCGCTCAGCACGAACGTCGTGGTGCGGATTGGCTGTTGCTTAAGGGAGGATTCCAGCGCTTGTTGAATGAGGGGCAGCAAAGCGCTCTGCTCAAGTTCCTCAACGCGGGGAAGCTCCGGCCTGACGACGTCACGAACACGATGAAGGGCGTATCAGCTCAGGACCAAATGCTGCTGCTGAACTTGCTTGGGGGCCGTCTTGCGATGGGTCATCGCATGGCAGGTGCGAACCTCGAACAGGTCGAGCGACGCGTGCTGGAACGCCTTGAGCGTACGCTTCGGCGCATTGACCGGGTGGCGGAACTGATCGACGAGGTCCTGTCCGGCGGTTCAGATTGACGGACCTGCGTTGATATGCAAAGAGAACGGGGCGCGGTCATGGGCACAGGGCCGTGGGAGCCGTTGGGGCCCTGGCAAGGTGAGCCCCGCGCCCTCATGCTTGCACCAATGGCCGGCGTCACCGATCTCCCCTTTCGACTGCTTGCAAGAGAATGTGGCGCGAGTTTGGCCATCACGGAATTCACGAATTCTACAGCCCTCACACGAGAAGCCACCACCTCATGGCGCCGCATGGAGACACATCCGATGGAGGACCCGTTCATCCCGCAAATTTTCGGTGGGGACCTTGATGACATGGTCACCGCTGCTGGTCTGCTTGAACCTCAAGCCCATATCATTGACCTCAATTTTGGCTGCCCTGCACCGAAGGTCACCCGGGTGTGCGCAGGCGCTGCACTGATGGGGCAACCTGAGACGCTGCTGGACATTGTGCGGGCGGTGTCCAAGCGTGTGCACGTTCCTGTGACGGCAAAGATGCGACTCGGCACGGGCCAAGGCCCTGACACGGTGCTCGATCTGGTCGACATGTTGCCCGAGGCTGGCGCCAAGCGAATCTGCATCCACGGCCGCACGCTGAAGCAACGTTACGCCGGGGTGGCCAACTGGGACACCATCGCTGAGGCCGTCGAACGGAGCAGCGTTCCGGTGATCGCCAACGGCGACGTGGTGGACGCAACCTCAGCAGCGGCCTGCTTTGAGCGGACAGCTGCCGCAGGCGTGATGATTGGCCGGGGCGCGATCGGACGTCCGCAAGTGTTCGGTGAAATCCGTGTGGGTCTCGGCTGGATGGATGAGCACGATCTGCCTTGGGTGGCCCACAACACCAACGCATGGAGCGCTGCCAACAGCATTGAACAGGCGTTCATGACCCGCCGCTGGTGCTGGTCGCGCTACATCGAACTGGCGGAAGCGACCACTGGTTTGCGTGCCAAGTGGATGCAGCGCCATGCCGTGGCCTTCACCAAAGGGCTACCTGGAGGGAGAGCCATCCGAGCCGCGATGCACAATCAGCCTGACGAACATGCGTTTGCGGCTTCAGTCACCGCTTTTCTTGAGGGCGAGGCCGCCCACTGAGGCTCAGAACGAGGACTGCCACTCTTCGAGATCTTGGGTCTCAGCCCAGGCTTCGTCGGTGGTTTCTCCACGGATTTTGAGGACTTCCCGGGCGAGCAGCCAGTAGATGAGCGCCAAGGAGCGGCGACCCTTATTGTTCGCGGGGATGGCGACATCGACGTTCCGCAGGTTGTTGTTCGCGTCCACCAAGCCGACAATGGGCAAACCGGTGTTCACCGCTTCAATCAGGGCCTGCTGGTCTGCAGCGGGGTCGGTCACGAAGAGCATGTCAGGCTCGACGTACGAGCGAAGCGCCGGGTTGGTCAAACTGCCAGGGATGAAGCGCCCCACAGAGGCGTTGGCACCGATGGCCTCGGCAAACAGGCGCGCAGGGCGCTGCCCGTACTGGCGAGCGGAGACGACCATGACGCGGCCGGGTTCGTAGCGGCAAAGGAATTGGGCGACGAGGCGGATGCGCTGGTCGGTGGAAGCAACGTCGAGAAGGTACAGTCCGTCGTCGCGGACGGTCTGGATGAAACGGGCCATGTCGGCGCTTTTTTGCTGAGTACCGATGTTGACAGCGTTCTCTTCGTATTCGGAGAAGGGAACGAGAAGGGCGACGTCGTCGGACATTCGAGAAACCTCAGCACTCGCGCGACTTGAAGCCTCTATTAAACCGCTTCGCTGCGTCACAACCCACGGCTGACACCAGCAGGCGAATCAGTCAAGGCATGGAGCGCACCCCCCTACCCCGTGCCGCTGGAGATGGGTGTTGGCTTGGCCATGCCCATCAGCGCAAGCGACTTGGAACGTCACACCTACTGCCCGATGTCTTGGCATCTCTCACGCGAAGGCATTGGAGCCAAAGGAGAGGCCGTGGTTGAGGGCGTGCGACGGCACGCGGAAATCCACTCGACCATGGAAGAAGCTCGGGCTGGGCAGCAAGCGTTCCGCCGATCTGCAACGATCTGGTCGTGGTGGTTCACCGTGGTGTTGGTGTTCGCACTTGAGGGCTTCATCATCTACCGCTTGCTCAACAGCGACGCCTCTCCCGTGAAGATGGCTCGATTTTTGTCCACCCTTGGTTTGAGTTCGCTGTTCGCCGGCGTGTTGCTTATTCTGCTGCCTTGGCGTGAGCCCTTGGATTGGTCCATTCCCGACTCGAGGACGGAATTCGAATCAAGCGGCGTGATGCCAATCCTAAATCCTCCTGATTTCATTGGAGGTTGGTTCCAAGGCGGCCGGTTGGAAGCCAGCTTCTTGCTTGCCTCCATCGTGTTTGGTTTGCACGCTTTGGCATTGAGCACCTTCCTCGTCGCAGAAAACGCAGCCTTTGTGTTGGTGATTTCTGCCTTCCTGTGGACCGGTTTGGCGTCGTGGCGCCTCCAGGTGCTGCTGTTGGCACATCAGAAGTCCGAAGTGGCACGGGTCAAGGCCGGCCTTGACGAAAAGACAGAGGTGATCTACTCTGATGATGAACAGGGTGCTGGTTTGCTGAAGGACCCAAACACAGGCCTGCGAGGACGTCCCGATCAAATCGTCATCGTTGACGGCGACTTCATTCCTGTGGAGCAAAAAACCGGAAAAATCCCATCGAATCCTCACGAGTCACATCGGATGCAACTCCTCGCCTATTTGCATCTGGTGGAATGTGAAACAGGCCGGTCCTCGCCCTATGGCGTGATACGCTATGGTGAACACCACATCTTCCAGGTGCCATGGGACAATGGCGCTCGAGCGGACCTCTTCTCAGCCATCGAAGAAGTCCAACGCCTCATGGAAGAGGGGGGGGCGAGACGCAATCACGAGCGCGTTGGAAAATGCCGAAATTGTTCACGGAGGCACGCTTGCCCCGAACGTCTCGATGCCTCAGCATGAGTCCTCGAGTGGATATTTCATGCAGTTGCGATGAATGGTCACCACGACGTTGAAATTGTCCTTGAATTGATTGAGGAAACGCTCTCCGGTGCCCTGTGCATCCACGGAGAGGACCCACTCTCCGCTCGCGAATTCAGGTTGTGCAAAGAGGCTCTCTTCGGGCGGATTCGCGTCCTCGCATACTTCGGTGGACCACGCCACGCCGCCGTCGGCATCGGTCAGGGTCACCTGCACGTAGCGCAAGGCTCCACCCGCATCCGCACAGCCGATCGTGTCGGAAGCAACGAAGCTGGCCTTGAAGTAGACGTCAATTTGGGTAACAGACTCATCAACATAGAACGATGAGGAGTTGCTGTACGTCTCGACGGCGTTGGTGAAGGTGTGGGCAAAGGCCACGCGATCGTAAACGGTGACGGTTTCGACGCTGTCGCGCCGGGTCTCAAGGTATTCACGGGCTGGGACCAACCCAATGCATCCAGCAAACGTGCTGCTCAGAAGCAGAACGATGAGTGCCGCAACCGTCGGACGCGGACCCATGGTGGCGCGTGGACGTGCCACCGTTGTGAAGATGTCGTCGGTGCTCACTCAAAGGTGGCTCCACAGACCGAGCATGAGGTTGCATCTGCAGGGATTTCAGCGCCGCACGCACCACACTCTGCGGTGGCCGGGGCTGCTTCCGCCTCACTCGCTCGACGGCGCGTTGGCGAACGGCGGCGTTTCGGCTTGGCCCGCTTCGGTGTCAATTCGTCATCCGGCTGGACCGCAGCGGCCGCTCCAGAAGGCAAAGGCTCGCTGTCCTCGAAGGAAAAGTCGGCCGTGGCCTCCTCGATTTCGTTTCCGGCCAACCCGCTGTCGGTCAAGCCGATGTCAACGCGGACCTTTTCACCGGGCAGCACGCCGTCTTCGCCAGTCAACTCGTACAACCGTTCACGGATGCCTGCATCAGAGGCTGAGAGTTCACTTCCGTCGTCCTTGAGCGCTTGTACGTCGCCCTTTGCAGCGATGATGTCGTCGATGTCCTGCCCACCGAATGCGTCTTTGGTGGATTGCAGGGTCGGCGTGACCGAGTTTTCCCAGGCTTCGAGTTCTTCCTCGGTCATGGCGTCGAGTTCGACGTCCATCGCGTCCAGGCGGTCTTGAGCTTCGGTAACCTCAGCTTCCGCCAGATCCATGTTCTCGTCCCAGTCCTCCTCAAGGTCATCCTCGTCGTAGCCAAAGGCCTGCACGGTGGCGGCAAAGTCTTCGGTTCCACTCACAATCTTGTCGTCGTCATCATCTTCCTCGACAGGGAGTGGAACTTCCACCTCAGCCTTGCGCTCAATGCGCTTGCGTTGTTCGAAGAAGGAAGCGACGTCCTGTGGGGCGCCGCAGTAGGCACAATTTTCCATGAGGTCAGGAATGGACTCACCGCAGGCGTTGCACTCGTGGAATTGGAGTCGGGCCTTGGCGAGGTTGAAGTTGCAGTGGGGACACTTGTTTTCATCACCTTCCAATTCGCCGTCACACGACGGACAATACTCGAAGATGTCCCGTTCAACCTCTTCGTCACGGTCCCGCGTGATGATTACGCCGAGGACAAGAACGCCGATGAGCACCAGCACGAGGAGACCTGCCCAGCTCAGCAATCCTCGCAGCGAACGCTGCTCGTCCGTGATGGAATCGTCTTGCACCGCCGCGCTCGCATACGCGCGCATGAACACCGATGAAACGTCCACGTCGTCAGGAACCAACCGCACAGCGGTCTGCCCTGTTTGGGCCTCGAAGGTACAGGAAACAGTCGCACGCTGGCCACGGGTCTCAATGATCACAGGAATGACTTCGAACACGTTGCCCGCACCGTCGTCGCAGGTGTAATTCACCGGGCCAGTTTCGACCGAGGTGACGCCGATGGCCATCGTGTAGGTCTGCCCTGGCGTCAGAGGTGCTTCTGCAGGAGCCTGATTGACATCGACCAGTTCCAGCGTTGGTGTGTTCCATTCCAGCCTGAGCGGGGCCTGAACCTCAACGGACACCGTCGCTCGGCTGTTGTCTGGATTGTAATCCCATGAGTCGGCGTCCGGTACGTAACGTGCGGTGAATTCTGCGGTGTGCTCACCAAGCGCGGTTGGCAAGGGGTTCTCAGGGCTCCAAAACTTCCCTTCTGCTGCATCGAGGAAGATGCGGTCTTCGTACTCGATGCCCTCGAAACTGTACTCCAGTGTACCTCGAACGGGAATTTCACCTACATTTTGAATGAACACAGACCAACTCACGGCTTCACCTGATTCAGGCTCGGAGGGGTTTGGGATGGGTGGATCAAGCTGAACATCAGGAATGGGCAACAAGTCGAGGTTCCCGGCCGGACTTCGATCGTTGGTGGTTGATTCCTGCACGAACGAGGCGGTACCAAATGGATCGATGACCGCAACCACTTCGCGCGAGATCCGTTGGAGGCCTACCACATCATCGGAATCGATGGTCGTCTGCCAAATGGTTGAGGCATAGCCCTGACCCGCGACGGTGACGCTGAAACTGCCAAGCATGAGGGTCCCGCCGTTGTCGTTTGGCACTTCCAGACGCATGGGAACTTCGATGGTACCGTCCCCGTCGAAGCGTTCTATTTCGCCGCTGACCGTCCACGGTCCATTCAGGGCGCCCTCCACGACGGTCACGGTCGGCGCGCCTTTGTGACGCACATCCATGCGCGGATGCACGGTAAACGCAAGGTCGTAGTCCTGGTTTTCCTCTTGTGATTCAACCACGGCGTCCTCTGCATCAGGGGTGAGGCGCAACACATACTCGCCGGTCGGTGGAGCGGTGAAGTTCACCGTCAGGGTGGTCGATGCCCCTGCATCAAGAGCAGAAACAGCGAGGCTGTCCAATGCAACGCCGCTCAGGGCAACACCAAGCACGCTGGCCGCGGCAGGCTCGCTGCCGATGTTGCTGATGTCAACTTCGACCGTGGCATCGTCTCCGGTCTTCAGGCTCGACGCATCGACCACTTCTGCCCCGGTGACGCGAAGGTCTGGAAGTCCGCTTACCTCGAAGGGCACAGAAAAGGTTTGGCGGATGTCGCCGTCGTGTTCGAAGGCCACCCAGACACGGTGTTGGCCTTCGGTTAAGCCGTTCCAATACACCGTTTTCGAGGTCAAGCCCTCGGCTTCAATCTCGTTGATGATGCCCTGCTCGAGCAGGCGATCCGCGTTCACCGTATCTTTGTACACGAAATATTCCACCGTGTATGCGCTTTGACTCGCGGTGTTCAGGAAGGCGATGGTGATGGCCAAATCGTCACCTGCTGATGGCGTGGAGGGTTGCAGCGTGACCGTTGACGCGCTGGCTTCAATGGAGCCGCTTTGTTCGGCGCTGACCACCATCGGGCCGGCCAAACTGCAGAGCAGGAGCGCCAGCAGCACCATGGCAGGACGCTTGGACATGAGCAGGAACACGCTCGCACAGCACTTGAACCTCTCTCCATGCAACGCGGTTTCGGGCCCCAGTCCCTCAGTGCATGGGAGGATTGAAGGACGGCAGGAACGGTCTGTGGTCCATGAGGGGGACCGGTTCCGTGCTTCTCCTCGCCGTCTTGGTGCTGGCTTTGGTCCAACCGATGGCCCCCGCACCGAGCTTGCATGAACCGCAGGTTCCCTTGTCAAGCACCAGCTCCCTCGCCCTGACCTTCAGCGGCCCCAGCGAGGGGGAATCGGTCACAGGACTCCTGTCGGTCAGCGTGACGTCCACGGGTACGGGCAACCTGTCGTGGGTCCGCGTCGAGGTCAGTGACGGAAGCGGCTGGGTTGAAGTGGGGAACCGAAGTTCCAGCCCATGGTTCGCTCAACTCGACACCACGACCATGACCAACGGATCGTACCAACTTCGCGCCGTCGGCCATGACGCAGACGTCGATGCGGAGGTGACCGGATTCTCCTCGAACTTCATCATCGCCAATCAGGTCCCGGTCATCACCGCGTTCACAGTGCTCAACCCCGGGGCTGGAAACGGTACGTCGTCCAACGACCGCTGGTGGTTCGCGACGCCAGCCAACGGCACCTTGCAATTTCGATGGGGAGCCAGCGATGACGACCTTGAGCGGGCGACACTCTCCAACGTGCCAGGCACGGGCAATCCTTCCACCGATGGACCGGGGACGCTGACCTACGGATGGGACTGGACGCCTGGTGACCTCACCGAAGGCACCTGGAACCCACGCCTCAACGTCCTCGACGCATCGGGCCTGTCAGCAACCCTCACCCGTTTCATCGGCATCGACCGCACCGGCCCCGACATCGGTACCATCACGGTGGGCAGCAGTGGCGGATGGCAGATGAACAACGACATCACGCTCAATGGGCTCAAGAGCACGGCCGATGACGGCTTTGGATCGGGCGTTGCATCCACCGAATACTCGCTCGATGGAGCGTCCTGGCAGAGCACCGATGCGGACAGCCTCGACCTGACCCTGCCCGAAGGCGAGAACATCGTTCGTCTCCGCAGCGTCGACCGTGTGGGCAACGTCGGCGCGGTCACTCAACTGCCGGTAAACGTCGACCTGACCCCTCCGGAAGGTTACGGATGGGTCGTGGAGGAACTGACCACCAACCGCGTCCTACCTGCGCCCATCCGATACGTGGCCGAGGACGCGGGGTCCGGGATTGACCACACCGCGTCGAGCATTGAGTACGGCTTCGACACCAACGGTGTGGGCAGCATCCCCGACATCACGGGTCGTTGGATCACGCTCGGCAACAACGCCGGCCTGAACACAACACTTGAGCTTGCATCATGGGCGACGAAATCCGGTCAGTACCTTCTCCTGCGTGCGACGGTAATCGACGGTGCAGGCAACACCATCGTAACACCCACCGCCTCGTTCCAGGTCCTTCCCGGTTTAGACATGATGTGGAACGCCACCAACACCACCATCGATCGACTCATTGTTCGTCCCGGTCAAGCAACAGGTGGTGTGCAAATCGAGTCCACCGTCGACGCCAACGAAGGGTACGATGGAACCGTCGTCGTCCGGCTGGAAACCGCCCCTGCTGACCGCTTTGCTGCGGTGGATTGGACGGTCATGGAATCGAGAACCCTTCCCGCTGGAAGCCTCTCGAACGGCACCCATTCGATGACATGGAACCTGACCGTGACGGTGCAAGGCCAACTCGACATCCGAGTGGTCATCGATCCTTCTGACACGATCGATGAATACAACGAAGGCAACAACGCCATCCATTTCGTGGTGACCGGTGCGACGATCAGCCCTGGGCTGGTTCCGTCCTTTGCACCCTCAATCGGGCTCCTGCTGCTCGCCGGTCTGCTATGTGGCGCGGTTACGCGACGCCCACGGGATTGAAAGGGAGCGGCAGTTCCGGTGCACCATGCGACAAGCCCTGCCACGGGTGCCGAAAGACCGCATCGCGGTGCTCATCGGGGCCAAAGGTGGCACGGTGAAAGCTCTGGCCAAGGCGGCCGGTGCCGAGTTCATCGCCATCGACTCTGAAAGCGGTGACGTTGAGGTTGAGTGGGGTGAGCCGGGAACCTACGATCCTGTGAAAGCCCTCAAGATGCCCGACGTGATCAAAGCCATCGGTCGTGGCATGGCCCCAAACACCGCTTTGACGCTGTTTGAAGACGACTGCTATTTCGAGATGGTTGACCTTCGCGATCATGTAGGAAAGCGAGGAAAGCAGCTCCAGCGTATCCGCTCACGGGTGATTGGTAGCCAAGGAAAAATCCGTCAACGCATAGAGGGATTGACCTCGACCAGCATCACGATTTACAAGTCCACCGTGGTGGTTATCGGACCCGAGGAGGGCCTTGCTCTCGCTCGTCAAGCCGTGGACATGATTGCAGGTGGAGCAGAGCACGGCACCGTGCTGAGCTTTCTTGAGCGGACCACGCGAAAGAATCGACTTGAGCGCAGGAGCCTCGAGAGCATCGAATTGCGCGAAGAAGACGGGCAGGACAGCACTGGCTTCGAGAACCTCGTGCCCGGGCTTGGGCTTGCTCGAGAACGACGCCATCGACGCTTCCGCGCCACTCAGGTTGATCCTGACAA
>MDTG01125863.1_pt1 | contig 17189 bp, 15 predicted proteins | sample 811421 | NCBI WGS metagenome assembly MDTG01 (sample SAMN05326645, study PRJNA326480) | marine metagenome | isolation source: seawater | place: Pacific Ocean: South East | collected 2011
ATTTTTTTAATATCCCAAAAGCTTTTTTCACCTATATGAGACACATCAACTATTACTCCATTTTCATTGCAAGTATTAATAACTTCTATACCGAATTTGTTTAAACCGTAGCTTTTAATATTTTTACGATTATGTTTTTCATCATAATTCGAACTGACCCATTCAAGTGAATTGTTCCATGTAGGACCAAAATAAAATAATCCTTTATTTATAAAAAAATGAAGATTTTCTATTTTATTTTCAATAATGTCTCCACCTTCTATAGAGAAAGGAGCTGATAAAATTTTATTTTTTTTAGAATTTTTAATATCTTGTAAATTTTTAACTATTTTAATATTACTTTTCTGTTCTAATTCTAAGAGTTTATCATATAATTTAATTGCATTATTAAATGGACTATAATTTTTACTAGTTTGTGGTATCCAAATAACAAACACTTCTAAATCTATGCAAGATTTTTTTAATCTTTCTATATCTGAATGTCCTTCATTAGACTCAACTGTAATATCTTCGCCAACAAATGCTCTTTGCAAAACATCATTGTGAAGATCTGCAACAAACATGATGTATTACTTAGAGTCTATCTCCATTTTAATAATTTTATCAGGATTTTTTGGAGGTTCTCCTCTAGTTATATTATCAACAAATTCCATACCTTCAATAACTTGACCCCAAACAGAGTATTGACCATCTAAAAAAGAGCAATCTTGAAAACAAATAAAGAATTGACTATTAGCGCTATTGGGATTTTGAGCTCTTGCCATTGATAATGCTCCTCTTCCATGATTAGCTTTAGAAAATTCTGCTTCAATGTCAGGAAGTTTAGAGCCACCTGTGCCTGCCCTGCTTAAATTGTAGTTATCATTACTTGAATTTCCATGTTCTACATCGCCAGTTTGAGCCATAAAACCATCAATCACTCTATGAAAAACAACTCCGTTATATTGGCCTTCATCAATTAATGTTTTAATTTGAGCAACGTGCTTAGGAGCTAAGTCTGGCCTTGTTTCAATGACAACTACGCCATCTTTTAAAGTCATGTTAATTATATCTCTATCTTCATTTGCCATTGATAACCTTCCTATAAAAATTACTAATACGAATATAAATAAAAAAAACGATTTTTTTAATTTAACCATATCTACCCTTTACCTTTTATAAATATATTTTATATTATACTTAATGCACTTGTTTGAAAAAAATATCAAGGATTTAGGTTTAATTATTCCAGAACCTCCTTCAGCTGTAGCAAATTATGTTCCATATAAAATTATTGATAATTTAGTATATGTTTCTGGTCAAGCTCCATCAAAGAATGGAAAAATTGTTTACAGTGGTAAAGTTGGAGAAAAAATAACTGATGAAGAAGGTGTTCTTGCAGCTCAGTTATGTTGCATGAACATTATAGCTGCTTTAAAAAAAAGCATTGATAATGATTGGGATAAGCTTGATAATTTTGTAAAATTAGGTGGATTTGTTAATTGTAATCCTGATTACACAAATCAACCGATAATTATTAATGGGGCGTCAGATCTGCTTGTAAAAATTTTTGGAGACAAAGGAAAACATACAAGATTTGCAGTAGGTTCTAATTCTCTCCCTCTTGGTATTTCTGTAGAAATTGAGGCAATCATAAAGATAAAATAATTTATCCCAATTTTATTACATCTTTATTATTAGATTGATTAAAATATATACATTTCTATTTGAGAGAAGCGAAAAGGATGTGATACAAGAATAAACATTACATGAATAAATTTCAGTTATTTTTTAGAATTTTTTTTTGTTTTTTTGTTCTTCTAATATCTAATAATCTATTTGCTAAAAAAGCTGCAATAATCATGGATTATGAAACTAAAGAAGTTTTATTTGAAGTTAACGCAGATACGTTAAACTTTCCTGCTTCATTAACTAAAATTATGACTCTTTATATTGTTTTTGATTATTTGCATAAAGATAAACTATCTTGGGAAACGAAATTAAAAGTTTCAAAAATTGCTGCTTCTAGATCTCCTAGTAAACTGTATCTAGAAGAAGGAAGTAGTATAGCTGTCGAAGATGCAGTTATGGCTTTAATAATCAAATCTGCAAATGATGTAGCTACAGTAGTTGCAGAAAATATTTCTGGCACTGAAAGAGAATTTGCAAAACTTATGACTAAATATGCTAAAAATATAGGTATGACTAAAACTACATTTAAAAATGCATCCGGTCTTCCTAATAGAGCACAAATGACTACTGCTCGAGATATGATTACTTTATCTAATGCTTTAATCACTAATTTTCCTCAAGAATATAAACTTTTCAGCAGAGAAAAATTTGTTTGGAAAAACAAAACTTATAAAACTCATAATAAATTAATGTTATCTTATGATGGAGCAGATGGAATAAAAACTGGTTATATAAAAGCTTCAGGATTTCAGTTAGCTTTTTCAGCTGTCAAAAAAAATAAAAGACTCATAGGTATATATTTTGGAGGAGATACAGGCGCCCAAAGAAATAAGCGTCTAGAGTATCTTATGAATAAATCATTTAACGAATTAAAAATTGAAACTACAAATAAACAAATAAAAAAAGAGGTTAACTCATCCTTGAAAGGAAAATATATAATTGTAGTAGGCACATTTAAATATAAAAAAAATGCAGAGAAACATTTAAATTTAATTAAAAATAAGTATCCCAAGACTACTAAAAATAAAGAAGCAAAAGTAGCTTTGATAAAATCTAATGGTAGACAATTATATGAATCTAGATTTCAATTTTTTTCAAAAAAAGACGCTAAATCAGCTTGTTCAAGATTAAAAAAATATAAGCGTGATTGCTTTATCCGTGGTTAAATTTATAATTTACACCACTTAATGAGAGTTGTGTTTCAATTAAGCTTGTAAGAATTTTTAAGTTTTCATTGTTCTGAGCTTCAGCTCTACACGTAAGTTGGTTTTGAGTGTTACTTGCTCTAATCAAAAACCATCCCAATTTATTTTGTACTCTTATCCCATCTATATCAATCACTTCTCCTTCTGAGTCTTTCAAACGATCTTTAATTTCATCTATTATATGAAATTTTCTTTTTTCTTCTACGTCAAATCTAGTTTCAGGAGTTGATACAGTTTTTGGAAATTGATTTATGAGACTGGATAAAGAATCTTTTTCTGATGATAGAATTCTTAATAATCGAAGAGCCACATACATAGCATCATCATACCCATAAAAATCATCACCGTAACATACATGTCCGCTCATCTCACCGGATAAAGGTGATTTAAGATCCTTCATTTTTTCTTTTATCGGAGAATGGCCAGTTTTAGACATTATAGGAATGCATTTCATTTTTTTAGCTTCATCAAAAAAAACTCTACTGCATTTAACATCCATGATAATTTTAGGTTCTTTGTACAATTTAGATATTTCTGAACAAAGAATAAGCATGTATTGATCAGCCCAGATAATATTACCTAAATTATCAATTACTCCCAATCGATCTCCATCTCCATCAAAAGCTAGTCCAATATCGCAATTATTTTGTTTAACTACTTTTATTAATTGTTCCATATTCTTTGGAACAGTTGGATCTGGGTGATGATTAGGAAAATTTCCATCAACTTCCTCATTTATAATAAAATTTGTTGTATTTTTTAACTTAGATATAACATTATTAATTACAACTCCCATTGCTCCATTACCTATATCCCAAGCAACTTTAATTGGTTTGTTTATTTTTATATTTCTTAAAATACGATCAACATAATGATCAATTATTTTATATTTTTTAATACTGCCTTTTAATTCTTTTAACTTATTTTTTTCAGTTAAAAATTGTAAATTTTGAATATCTTCAGAATAAAAAGAATGTTTTTTTAGAACCATCTTAAATCCATTGTATTCAGCAGGATTGTGAGAACCTGTAACCATAATTGCTGCATCACTATCATAATGGTAATCAGCAAAATATATCATTGGAGTTGGACCCATATCCACATCTATTACTTCTATTCCTGCATCTTTGAGACCAACACATAAAGCTTTGTGAAGCAAAGGTGAGGTTAATCTACCATCATAACCAGTAACAACTTTATTTGAATTAGTTTTAGATTGAACTACAAAACCAAAAGTTCTACCTATTGTATACGCTGTGTTTTCATTTATATTATGGTTAACAACGCCTCTTATATCATATTCCCTTAAAACCTCTGGATCAAATTTTTGAATTAAATAATTATTTTCCAATACCATAATATTCAAACCCCTGTTTTTCTATTTCCGCAGTATTATAAATATTACGTAGATCAAATATTACAGGATTGTTAATTGTTTTTTTTATCTTTGAAAAATTTAATGCTCTGAATTCATTCCATTCTGTTCCAATAATTATTCCATCAACACTTTTGCAAGCTTCATATGCAGATACACAATAATTTAAATTAGGATATGTGTTTTTTGAATTTTTCATAGATACAGGATCATAACAATTTATTTCAATACCTTTGTCATTTAAAAAATTAGCAATTTTTAAAGATGTTGATTCTCTTATGTCATCTGTATTTGGTTTAAAGCTCAAACCGAGTAAGGCAATTTTAGAATTTTTATCATATTTTTTTAAATCAATAATTTTGTTTGCTATTGTATTTGGTCGTATCTCATTAGAACTATGTACAGCGTTAATAATAGAAAAATCTACATTGTGTTTTTTTGCAGAAGAAGCAAAGGCTTTAACATCTTTTGGAAAACATGACCCTCCAAAACCTGGCCCGGCATGCAAAAATTTTGAGCCAATTCTTTTGTCTATACCCATTGCCTTTGCAACATCTTGTACGTTTGCTCCAACAACTTCACATAAATCTGCTACTTGATTAATAAAACCTATTTTTGTTGCCAAAAAACTATTTGATGCATATTTTATTATTTCAGAAGTTTCTATGGTTGTTGAAACAATTGGAGTTTCTATTAAATAAAGAGGGCGATATAGTTCTCTCATTATTTTTTCAGAGTTTGTGCTCTCAGTTCCTATAACTACTCTATCAGGTCTCATGAAATCATTTATGGCAGAACCTTCTCTTAAAAACTCAGGATTAGATACTACATCAAAATTTTTCTCTGAAGTTATTGATTTAATTATTCTTTTTATTTCTTTGGTTGTTCCTACAGGCACAGTTGATTTAGTCACAACTAAACAATAACTATTTATATTGTTTGCAATTTCTTCTGAAACTTTCCATACTGCACTTAAATCAGTTTCGTCTTCTAATCTTCTTGATGGAGTTCCTACGGTAATGAAAATAATGCTAGCATCTTTCATAGCATCAGACAAAGAAGATGAAAAATTTAATAATTTAGTTTTATTGTAATGCTTTGATAATAATTCATCCATTCCTGGTTCAAAAAATGGACATTTAGATTCTTTTAATTCACTAATTCTTTTTTCATCTTTATCTACACAAACTGTTTCATAGCCAAATTCCGAAAAGCAAACTCCTGTTACGAGACCTACATATCCTGTTCCTACGATAACTAATTTCATAAAACCTCTATACTGTTAGCAATTGCATACTTCAAACTTATTATAATAATTTGCTAAAATTAAATATTTATTAACTAATTTTATGAACTGTTCCTCTATCAATAATTTGTGGTTTTGCTAAAAAAGACTGAGGTTTAAAATTCTTTTTGTCCATATCAAGAAGTATTTCAATAGCTTTTAATCCTAATGCTTTTCTTGGATGAGTAACTGCTGAAAGAGAAGGATTTGTTAAATATTCAACCACTGGCCCATCAAAAGTAATGATGGAAATATCTTTTCCAATTTTTTTATTTAATTCATCACATGCCTTTATTGCACCAACTCCCGAATATTCTGTAGAACAAATTATTGCTGTAATTTTTGGATTTTTTATTAACATTTTTTTTATCATTACAGCACTTTGATCTGGTTCTTCGGTTTTAACTGAAATGTAATAGTCTTTATTAAATTTAATTTTATTTTTTTTAAGAGAATTAATGTAACCTTGCTGTCTTTGAAAAGCAAAATTATAATTTTCAACAATATTGATATATGCAATATCCCTATGGTTTTTTTCAATTAAATATTTCATAATTAAATTTGCGCTACCTTCATTATCTAAATCTACCCAAGAATAATCTTTCAAACCTTGCGTTCTTCCCCAAGTTACAAACTTTATATTATTTTTTTTAAGAATTTTTATTCTAGGATCATGTTTTTTTAAATTATGTAAAATAATTTTATTAACTTTTTGAACATATATAAGTTTTTCATAAGCTCTTTTTTCCTCTTGAGCGCTATTAGCGAACATCATAAAAAATTGTATATTTTCAGAGTGGATTTTATTTGTCATACCTGAAATAAAATCAAAAAAGGATGCTTGGTTTAATTGATTAGAATTAATGCCATATAAAGGTAAAACAAAACCTATTATATTAGATTTTCCAGAAGCTAAACTACTTGCATAAGGATTTGGAGAATATTTGTACTTTATTGCAAACTTCTCAACTCTTTTTCTTGTTTTTTCACTTACATCAGAATATCCGCCTAAAGCACGTGATACTGTGGTAATTGATAATCCAAGTTTTTTTGATAACGTCCTTATATCCATAAATTCAATTTTTATTAACAATTATAATAATAAAGGATGTAATAATATTTGACAACCAAAACGTTTTGGTAAAAAATCTATCTACAATTATAATTGGAGGAAGAATGAATAAATTAATTAGATTGGCCTTGGCCTTTTGCGTTAGTATTTTATTTTTTAATGCAAGTGCCAATGCTGGAGGACATTATACTGGTCCAGATTTAAGCGGACAAAAAGTAACTATTTCAGGTCCTTGGTTGGCTCCTGAAGATGGTTACATGAGAGAAATCGCTTCAATCTTTGAAAAAGCTACTGGAGCAACAGTTGAATATGGTGGTTCAGATAGTTTTGAACAACAAATAGTTATTGATATAAAAGCTGGTAGTCCAGCAGATATAGCAATATTTCCACAACCAGGCTTAGCTGCTGATATGGCTGCAATTGGTGGGTTATCTCCATTAAGCAATGAAGTAAAACAAGCAGTTTTGGATGAATATGCAGCAGGTCAATCTTGGGTTGATCTAGCAACATATCCTGATGAGAATGGAAATGATCAATTCTATGCTATTTTTTACAAAGTTAACGTTAAAAGTTTAGTATGGTATTCCCCTGACAATTTCGAAGATAACGGTTATGAAGTTCCAGGTTCAATGGAAGAGCTAATCGCTTTAACTAGACAAATGGCTGCTGATGGAAATACACCATGGTGTATTGGTTTAGGTTCTGGTGATGCTACAGGTTGGCCTGCAACTGATTGGATGGAAGATATTATGTTAAGAACACATGAGCCATCAGTCTATGATATGTGGGTATCAAACGAAATGCCATTTAATGATCCAAGAGTTCTTGAGGCTATGGACTTTTTTGGTACTTTTGCATTAAATGACAAGTATGTTAATGGTGGATCTAAAGCTGTTGCTACAACTGATTTTAGAGATGCTCCAAATGGCTTATTTACTTCACCAGCTGAATGTATGATGCATCGTCAAGCTAGCTTTATACCTGCGTTTTTCCCAGAGGGAGTTGAAGCAGGAGTAGATTATGATTTCTTCTATTTCCCTGCATATGCTACAAAAGATTTAGGTAAGCCTGTCCTTGGTGGCGGAACATTATTCGCTGCAACAAATGATAATCAAGCAACTATGGAATTTTTGAAATTCTTGCTTCATCCAGAACCTAATGAATGGTGGATGGCAAAAGGCGGTTTCTTAACTCCGAATAAAAATGCTGATTTATCAAAATATTCAAGTGACACCTTCAGAAAGTTAGGAGAAGTTCTAACTAACGCTACAACTTTCAGATTTGATGGTTCTGATCTTATGCCTGGCGCTATAGGTGCCGGTAGTTTCTGGACTGGTATGGTTGACTATACTAACGGAAAATCTGCAAAAGATGTTGCTGATGCAATCCAAGCAAGTTGGGATGCAATAAAGTAATACCTCCTATAGCAGGCGAGCAAATAAACTTGTTCGCCTGTTTTTTTTGTATAATACCTTTTCTGTGACAATTTTCTCATTAATTTCATATGTTTTTATTGGTATATTCATATGTTTTTCATACTTTCATTTATCTAATTTTTTAGTAGATTTTTTTACAAAAAAAAATTCTAATGATTCATCAATTAGAGCGATTATTTTTATTGCCCCTGCATTGTTTGTTTTAATAATTTATATTTTATATCCAGTTTTAGAAACTGTGAGATTAAGTTTTTTTGATAAATATGGAAGAGATTTTGTCGGCATTAATAATTACATATGGGCAGTAAAAGATCCTGAATTTAGAAGAGGTATACTTAATAATCTTGGTTGGTTATTAATTGTTCCAACTTTAAGTACATTTTTTGGATTAGTAATTGCAAATCTTGCTGACAGATTATGGTGGGGCACTATTGCAAAATCTATAATATTTATGCCAATGGCAATATCATTTGTAGGTGCTGGAGTAATTTGGAAATTTGTTTATGATTACAGAGGACCGGGAGACCAACAAATAGGTTTTTTAAATGCAATAATAGTTTCTCTTGGTTTTGAGCCACAAGCATGGATAACAATCCCTATTTGGAACAATTTATTTTTAATGGCTATAATGATCTGGATTCAGACTGGCTTAGCCATGGTTATATTTAGTGCTGCCTTAAGAAGTATTCCTAAAGAAATGTTAGAAGCTGCTCGTATTGATGGTGCAAGTGAATTAAAAATATTTACCAGCATAATTATTCCTTACTTACACCAAACCATATTAGTAATATGGACGATCATAACAATTCTAGTCCTGAAAATTTTTGATATAATTTTAGCAGTCACAAATGGTCAATGGCAAACTGAGGTCTTGGCCAATCTGATGTTTGATTGGATGTTTAGAGGTGGTGGTGACTCAGGCAGAGGTAGTGTTTTTGCAATAATAATTATGGTCGCTGTTATACCTATTATGGTTTTTAATATTTATAGGCATAAACAAGAACAAAAAGTATAATGCAAAAAAATAAATTCACATCAATCATTTCTCAATTAATTTTGCTCATATTTGTTATTGTATGGATAATTCCCACATTCGGACTTTTTGTAAGTTCATTTAGAGATAAAGATCTATTGGCTATAAGTGGCTGGTGGACATCATTAATAACTAATGAAGTTAATGAAATTCATAGAACTTATAATAAAGATAATCAAATTGAAGAAGAAAATATATTTATAATAAAAGGCAATTTATTTGATAATATCAAAGGAAAAAAAATTATTAGTTTTGGTATCACATCAAAAAGAATAAATGAATTTTTAGCCACTGAAACTGCGACATTGAAAAATGGTAGCAAAATTACTGTACTTGAAAATGGTGATTATAAATGGGAATCACTAGAACCTTTTAAAATTAAAAAAGGGAAAAGAATCTTTATAACTGCACGCAGCCCTCCTAAATTTACTTTAGAAAATTATAAAGAAGTTTTATTTGATGAAGGAGTTGGTCAAGCTTTTTTAAATACCTTAACTGTAGCAATTCCATCTACTGTAATTCCATTAATAATTTGTTCATTTTTTGCTTATGCTTTATCTTGGATGAGGTTTTTTGGAAGAGATACTCTTCTGGCATTAATTATAGCATCTCTCGTTGTTCCATTACAAATGTCCCTAATACCACTCTTGAGTATCTATAATGATATAGGCGCTTTATTCAACATCAGTTCAAAATCTTATCCTGGAGTATGGATGGCGCATACAGGATTTGGGTTAGCATCAACTACTTTTCTATTAAGAAATTTTATAAAATCACTACCGCATGAAATGATAGAGGCTGCTAGAGTTGATGGAGCTACTCATTATGATATATTTTTAAGAATCATCTTACCATTGTCTATACCTGCTTTTGCTTCTATATTTATTCTTCAATTTTTATGGGTGTGGAATGATCTGCTAGTGGGTTTGGTTTTTTTAGATCAAGTACCTAGTGAAATTATAATTACAGCTAAATTGAGAGAATTACTTGGTTCGAGAGGAGAAAATTGGGAAATATTGACTACTGGAGCTTTTGTTTCTATGACCGTTCCTCTTCTTATTTTCTTTTTATTACAAAGATATTTTATTAGAGGTTTAGTTGCAGGATCTGTAAAAGGTTAAAAATTTAATTTATATTTTTGTTATAATAATTTAGATAAGAATAAATAATATGAGCAACAATGATTCAATCAAAATAGGCATTAATAATACTTCTAATGAATGGTTTAGACCAATTATTGATAAAAAAGAGCTTAAAAATTTAACTAAAAGAAATGATTTTGCAGGATGGCGCCATATAATAATTTATTTTTTTGCTTTATTTTCATTAGGGTTATTCTGTACTTATTTTTGGGGAACTTGGTGGTTTGTTATATTCTATATTGCTTACTGTACTTTATGGGGTGGTGCAGATGCTATTTGGCATGAATGCGGACATCGTACAGCTTTTAAAACTAGAAGTTTAAATGATTTTTTCTATTACATTGCTAGCTTTATGAATAATTTTGAACCAGTAAGATGGCGTTGGAGTCACTCCCTACATCATAGTTATACAGCATCTATTGATCCCCATGACTTTGAAGTTGAAGGTAGTATTTTTTCAAAACCAAACATATTAACTTTCATAATTAGGTTTATTCCAGGAATAGGATTTTTTGAAATACAGAATTCTTTGTATAAGGAAATAATCCAACATGCATTTAAGATTGAAACAAAAGTAATGAAAGAATGTATTCCAGCAGATAAAAAAAATAGATGTGTTATGGTATCTAGGATATTTGTTTTTATTTGGATTTTAATTATCCTTCTTTCAATTTTAATGAACTCTTTACTTGTAATTTTTCTTTTATTAATTCCTAAGTTTTTTGCTACTATAAACGCTGTTTGGGGATTAACTCAACATATGGGTTTAAAAGAAAATACTAAAGATCATCGTCTTTCAACTAGATCTGTTCGACTTAATCCAATTTTTAGTTTTATATATTGGAAAATGGAATATCATATTGAACATCACATGTTCCCTATGGTCCCATCATATAATTTACCAAAACTTCACGAAATTATTAAAAAAGAATTACCAAAACCGCAAAACTTGTTTGAAGCTTATAAAGAAATAATTCCTGCAGTTATTAAAAAACATAAAGATCCCAATTATTTTATTTCTGTAAAAATACCCAACAATCAATAAATATTCTTATTTATTTTTTATTAAACAAATAACAAAAAAGGTTTGAATTTAATTAAAATTAAAATACATTTATATATTATTAATTAAAAAGGAAAAATAGTTTTGGAAATTAGAAATTACATAAACGGTAAATTTATAGACTCTATTTCTAAAAAGAGTATTCCAGTATTAAATCCTGCAGATCAAAATTTAGTTGAACATATTGATGAAGCTTTAGATGATGAAATTGATTTAGCATTTTTATCTGCAAAAAAAGCATTTAAAAAAAGAATACTCGTTGAAATGGATGCTAAAGATAAATCAAGAATGATGAGAAATATAGCTCTCAAATTAAGAGATTATAAAAATGAAGGATCTATTTTATTAAGTAAAGAAAATGGAAAAACAATTGAGCAATGTGCAGGTGAGTTTGAAGGTGCTGCAAATGTTTTTGATTATTATGCTGGATTGACCGATAAGATTGAAAATAAATTAATACCTTCAGGAAAAGATACTTTTAATTATACTTTACTTGAACCATTTGGAGTAAGTTTGCAAATAGTTCCTTGGAATTATCCAATTGTTCTTTTTGCTCGATCTGTTGCGGTAAGTTTGGTTGTAGGAAATACTATAGTAATTAAGCCGCCTGAACTCTGCCCTATTTCATCAAATATTTTTGGAAAAATATTTAATGAGATAAATTTACCAAAAGGATTGATTAATATAGTACATGGCAGAGGAGAAATAACTGGAAAAAAATTAGTTAAACACAAAAATGTTAATCATGTAGTTTTTACAGGTTCTCCTGAAGTTGCATCAGAAATACTTAAAGAAACATCAGATAGAATTATTCCTTGTCATTTAGAATTAGGAGGTAAATCAGCTGCTATTATATATTCAGATGCTAATATAGATAAAGCTGTCGATAGCACCATTAAAGGTATTTTTAAACCGAATGCTGGCCAAATATGTGTTGCGATGTCTAGAGTAATAATTCATCCCAAAGTGAAGGATGAGTACATGACAAAACTATATAAAAAAACTAAAGAGCTAAAAATTGGCGCTGGCAATGAACAAGACACAGAAATAACTCCTTTAATTTCAGCAGAACAACTAAAAAGAGTATCTAATTATTGTCAATCTGGAATACAATCAGGTGCAAATTTAGTTTTAGGAGGAGAAAAGCACGATGAGGGCAAAGGTAATTATTTTAAACCTACAATTTTTGATAACGTCGATTCCAAATCAACAATCGCTCAAGAAGAAATATTTGGGCCAGTAACTAGTATATTTAATTTTGAAACTGAAGATCAGGCAATTAATATAGCTAATTCCACAGACTACGGATTAGCTTCTGGTGTTTTCACATCCGATGATCAAAAAGCTAAGTGGACAGCAGAAAGAATAGAGGCAGGAGTCATATGGCATAATGATTGGTTTGTTGATGGAGTTAATTTACCTGGAGGCGGATATAAAAAATCAGGTTATGGTCGTGATGGAGGAATTGACAGCTTATATAGCTATGGTCAAACTAAGAGAGTGAGTAAAAGGTTAGATTAAATTTTAATATGAAAAACAAACTAACAGTAAAAGAAATTCTAAAATTTAAAGGAAAAAGAAAATTGACAGAAGTTTATACGCATAATCCTCTAGAAGCAGAAGCTTGTGAATTAGCTGGGATAGATATGATAATTTCTTCTGAAAAAAATGATATAGATGGAATTAGAAATTCTGCAAAAAATACATTTCTTACTATAGGTCTATCTTATGGAAAATATTTAAGTGAATTAGAAATATTAAAAAGATCTTTTTATCTATATGAAAAAGGTGCAGATGCAATCTATTGCCCGCAAAGTACTAGATTTATTAAAAGTATATCTGATGAAGGCATTCCTGTTATAGGTCATACAGGCTTTATTCCATATAAATCATCTTTTTATGGAGGGTTTAAAGCATTTGGTAAAACTTCCATTGAAGCCAAAAAAATTTTTGATGAGTCTTTAAAATTACAAGATGCGGGTGTTTTTGCAATTGAAATAGAAATTGTACCTTCTAAAATTGCTGAATATATTTCTCAAAACTTAAGAGTATTGATGATTGGTATGGGAAGTGGGCTTGGATGTGATGCACAATATTTATTTGCTGAAGATATACTTGGATATAATAAAGGGCATATCCCTAGACATGCAAAAGTTTATACTAATATATCAAAAGAACATGAAATTATTAAAAATAAATCCATCGAAGCTTTTAAAAATTTTAAAAAGGATGTTAAATTAAAAAAATATCCAGATCATACTCATGATATTAATATTGATAATAATGAGTATGAAAAATTCATAAAAGGTAAATAGCTTTTATTTTGAATATAACTTATTGATATATATATATTATTTTATGTAGTTTGTATTTGACTTAAAATTGTTTTGGGATTTAATTCAAATAATAATTTAAATCATTAATTTAAAAATTAAATTTGGAGGAAAAATGAAAATTAAAAATTTACTAATATCAATTTTATTTCTTTTACCTTTGTCTTTTAATTCTTTTGCTGCTCCAACAGGACAAGATTTAGGGGACAATTGGTGTTCAGATGTAAAAATGCATTTTTATGCTGGTGGACCAGAGGCTGGAGGGTTTGCTGGAATAGTTGCAGCTGGCGCTATGAATGCAATTAGAGATACCGGTGCTGATGCTGAAATTATTTATTCAGAATGGGATTTTGAAAAAATGGTTCGTCAGTTAAGAGAATCTGTAGGATTAGGAGTTGATGCCATTGCAATGATGGGACATCCAGGAGATGAAGCATTAATGCCTCTTGCAAAACAAGCAGCTGAAAAAGGTATCCTTATGACATATCAAAATGTTGATCCAGGTGGAGTGCGAGCTAAGTATGGTGGTGGATATGTTGGTGCTAATCTGGCAACACAAGGGAAAGCACTAGCAAGAGAAGCTATTAGACAATATGGATTCAAAGCTGGTGACCATGCTATCGTAATGGTGCCACTTGGCGACTATGCAAGAGCACAAAGAGAAGACGGTGCTAGAATTATTTTTGAAGAACATGGTATGACAGTAACTGTTGTAGATGGAGATCCTAAATATGCATCAGATCCTAACATGTCTATTCCAATTTTTTCTGCTGCACTTGCAGCTAATCCAGAAACAAAAGTTATAGTTCATTCTGGAAGTGATATAATGAATGTTGCTGAAGGAATTGCAAAAGCTTCTGGTTATGGACCAAATGAATTACTTCAAATTGGTTTTGATACTAGTCCGCAAATTATGTCTGCTTTTGAAAAAGGTTATGTGCATTTAACTTCAGATCAACAACCTTTTTTACAAGGCTATCTTCCTGTAATTTCTTTATGTCAAACAGCTGTACTTGGTACTGGCGCTATAAATCAAGATACAGGTGCTGGCTTTGTTGATACAAATAATTATCAAGCAGTTAAAGCACTTGCTGATGCAGGTTTAAGATAATTATATTTAATTTAACTGACCCATTAAACTAAATGGGTCAGTTTAATATCTTGCTTATTTATGGAAAAAATAATTGAATTAAAAGACGTTACAAAAAGATTTGGTGGAATAACAGCATTAAATAAAGCTTCTTTGCATGTTGATCAAGGTGAAGTAGTTGGTCTTATTGGAGATAATGGAGCTGGAAAATCTACATTAATAAAAACACTTGTAGGAGTATATGGGCCTGATGAAGGCGAAATAATTATTAATGGTCAAAAAGTTAATAATTGGACAGCGCTAAAAGCGAGGGAATCTGGAATTGAAACAGTATTTCAGGACAGAGCCTTATGTCCTCAACAATCAATAGTTTGGAACATTTTTATGGGCAAAGAGTTAAAATATCCTTTTGGTTTTGTGAGAGAAAAAGAACAAATAAATGAAGCTAATAGATTAATTAGGGAAATTGGTTTCACTTCCAAATTAATTGATGCAGAATCTCCTGTAGGGAATCTGTCTGGTGGAGAAAGACAAGGAGTAGCAATTGCTAGAGCAATATATAATAAAGCAGAATTAATTATATTAGATGAGCCTACAAATGCTTTATCACTTAATGAAACTCAAAAGGTATTTGATTTTGTAAGAAATGTAAAAAAATCAAATAGGTCTGTTTTATTTATCGGACATAATATTTATCATGTCTACGATATATCAGATAGGTTTGTTATTTTAGATAGAGGTGAAGTAGTTCACCAGCTAGATAAACAAGATATTAAAACGCCTGAGGAATTAATGAAAATAATGAAACAAACAGTAGAAGCGCATTAGGTATTATATGAACAAAGAAAAAACTTTATTAGGAAATCTTTTTCACAAAAATGGAAGAGCTCTAGGAAGCATGGGCTACTTCTTATTATTAATGCTAGTTTTTTTGATTGGTGCTCCAGAAGCATGGATGAGACCAAATCTGCATCAATCTGTATTCGTTATGTTACCAACTTTGATTTTTTTAGTAATTCCATTAGTTTTTTTGGTTGCTTCAGGAGAGATCGATCTATCTTTTGCTTCAACTTATGCAGTATCAGCATATGTTTTTGCTATTATGGTAAAAACAGGTATTGATCCTGCTCTAGCTATCATTGCAGGAGTTTTAACGGGAGCTGTAATAGGCGCTATAGTTGGTGCTTTAATTGTTGTTTTTAGATTATCTTCTTTAGTAGCATCCTTGGGAATGCTTTTTCTTTTAAGAGGTATTATTTTATTATTAACAGAAAGTCGATCAATTACTATTATGGAAATAGATAGTCATTGGACTTATTCTATTTTAGTAGGAAATTTTTATGGTTTTCCTATGCAAATTTTTTGGGCATCAATATTTGTAATTTATTCTTATTATTTGTTTAGTAAGCATGTTTTTGGAATTCATATTCATCATGTAGGCGATAATTCTGTAAGTGCGGAGCAGATGGGAATTAATGTAAAGGCTGTAAAAATAAAAGCGTTTATGTTTGTTGGTATTGGAGCTGCTTTAGGGGGAATTTTTACCACTTTAATTACTTATACTTTTTTTCCTACACAAGGATTTGGATATTTATTGCTAGCTCTAGCAGCAGTATTTGTTGGAGGAACTCCTTACTGGGGTGGCTTAGGGACTATAGTGGGAGCTGTATTTGGAGTCGGCATAATAGCTTATATGGAAATTGGCATTATAGCTATTGGTTGGAGCGGAACTTGGCGGCAATTTTTTAATGGATTAATTATACTTTTAGCTCTACTTGGACACAGATTACACGGGGAAAGAGTAAGGTAATTTTCTTTTATTTCCTTAAATTAATTTATTCTACTATAATTTTATAAGAATAAATCTTTAACTTATTTAATAATTCGCCTTGAACAAGATAAATTTTTATATAAAAAGTTAACTATAATCACTTGAAAAATCGCTCAAAGGAGGATGAAGTGGCATCAATAAATATCAATACAGTTAACAAATTTTTCGGAGATGTTCATGTAATTAAAGACATCTCATTAGATATAAAAAGTCAATCTTTTACAGTTTTAGTAGGGCCTAGTGGTTGCGGAAAATCCACTATGCTAAGAATGATTGCAGGTTTAGAAGATATTAATTCTGGTACAATTTCTATTGATGATCAGGTTGTTAATGACCTTCCTCCAAAGCAAAGAAATATAGCAATGGTATTTCAATCCTATGCTTTATATCCTCATATGACAGTATTCGATAATATGGCTTTTGGGCTAAAATTAGAAAAACGTTCAAAAGAAGAAATTACTGAAAGAGTTCAAGAAGCTGCAAGAATATTGCAAATTGAAGATTACTTACAACGTAAACCAAAACAATTGTCAGGTGGTCAAAGACAAAGAGTTGCAATAGGAAGAGCAATAACAAGAAATCCAAAAATTTTTTTATTTGATGAGCCTTTATCAAATTTAGATGCAGCACTAAGATCAGAAATGAGAGTTGAG
>MDTG01327338.1_pt1 | contig 17188 bp, 11 predicted proteins | sample 811421 | NCBI WGS metagenome assembly MDTG01 (sample SAMN05326645, study PRJNA326480) | marine metagenome | isolation source: seawater | place: Pacific Ocean: South East | collected 2011
AGTTTGAATTCTTTCGAGTAGCTTTTTCGCGTTTTCATATACACTCCAGTTGAGATAATTATCTCTTAACTGGGTGTGTGAATCTATTGGAGCACGTCATGTAATAGTGTTCCATGTTGAAGTCGGTGTAGCGCGTCAAAAACAAATAATACCCGTTGCTTATTGACAGGGTTCGTTCATTTGCAATGCACTCTGTGTGGGAACGCTCTATGCAAATAATTCTCATTCGCTATGCGTGATTTTAGGGTTTTGTTTAGTAAAAGCCTAATTGCGCATAATGTATATTATGTTAAATTATGTATTTTCTTATAGTTTGGGTGTCCTGGGGTGTCCTGCTCCACATTTCTATTGCCACACACAACAAGATTTACTTCCAACGCGAGATTTTTCTTAATGTAAGTTAAGTTTATAACCGTTAAATTCCCACTACTCTGCCATAGCTTATATTCGCGGTAAGTCTGATGATTTTTGATTTTGGTCAAAAGCTGCCTTAGCAATGGCAACCAAAACTACAAATACTCACGATAACTGGGTTATTGTATCGTGGTTGCGATAGAGCCAGCAATACCAGAAGTGTCTTCAACGCCGGCAACCATATATGGACAGTTCAATACATCTCCGTAAGCGCCTGTTGAAATTCCAAATTCAAGACCTAAGTCTGCACCAGTCGTTGACGTAGAGGAACCGACTTCGCCAGTTCATAGGTACCTAAGATAATACCATCGGACAATATGTCGGCAACTAAACCATCGGCAGTGGCCCCGCTCTTTCCAGCATTAGCCCCGCCGGTAGAACGAAAGTAAAATACTGTCAGAATCCAACGCTAAGCCTGTCCTGGCGGAATAACTAGACGCGGCTGAGCGTCTCCTTCGACCATCAACGACAAAGCCGTAAGGTTATTTAACGACAAATGCCATCGAGTCCCTGAGCGCCACCTGCGAAAAATTACCAAGACCAGGCGGTCGTTCAGAACGGATGATTCAGTTTGTGATTATGTACAGTGACCGCGTATCACTATGACAAATACCCACTTACACAGAAAAACTTACCGTCTCGGTTTAAGTATATACAAGGTCCCTTTAACATCCATAAAAATACCACTTCAGTGTGAAGTGGCTTTTTTGATAGACAGCGCGTTATAGTGCGCTTTTAAAGATTTGAATAACCTCGTTAAGCGTCGCTTTACGTGGGTTAGTCAACTGACAAGCGTCTTTTTTCGCATTTACAGACATCACTTCAAGGTCTTCTTCTTTCACACCTAAAACAGTGAGGTTTTCTGGAATACCAATAGACAACCCTAGCGCTTTTATGCGTTCAATTGCTTTTTGCCCTGCCGCAGTGGTAGAGAGTCCTTCTACGTTTTCACCTAATGAACGGGCGATATCCGCATAACGCTCAGGACATGCAATGAGGTTGAATTGACACACATGAGGTAACAATACTGCGTTACAAACACCGTGAGGCAAGTTATAGAAACCACCAAGTTGGTGCGCCATCGCATGGACATAACCTAGGCTTGCATTGTTGAATGCCATACCTGCAAGGTACTCGGCATATGCCATCGCATCGCGAGCTTCCATATTTTCACCGTTTGCTACGGCAGTACCCAAATGTTTACCGATCAACTCTATCGCTTTAACAGCACAAGCATCAGTAATTGGGTTTGCAGCAGTTGAGACGTAAGCTTCTACCGCATGGGTCAATGCATCCATACCCGTCGCCGCCGTTAATGATGGAGGCATGCCTACCATTGAACGAGGATCGTTAATCGCGATATTTGGCGTACAGCGCCAATCAACAATTGCCATTTTTACATGGGTATCGGTGTTGGTAATGATGCAGAAACGAGTCATTTCGCTCGCTGTACCCGCTGTGGTATTGATAGCAAGGAAAGGAGGCATGTTTTGTGTTGATTGATCCACGCCTTCATAGTCACGAATATGACCGCCGTTGGTCGCAACGATACCGATACCTTTTGCACAATCATGAGATGAACCACCACCAAGTGAAATAATGCCATCACATTCGTTGTCGTGGTAAACCTTAAGACCATCGTGAACGTTTCTGTCCGTTGGGTTTGGCTCTGCGCCATCAAAGATAACAGCTTGCAAGCCAGCTTCTTCAACATACGATTTAATTTCGTCCGCCATGCCCATTTGATTAATGCCTTTATCAGTCACAATCAGCATTTTTTTTGCGCCTAACGCTTTTGCTTGGGCGCCAGTTTCTTTTGAACAACCTACACCCAGAAGAGAAACATTAGGGATGTAGAAGCCATACGTTTGGTCAGCTAGTGCCATGATCAATATCCTTGCGTTGTAGGGAATATGATGTAGTTATACACATTAATATCGATCCTTAGCTTGATATGTATCTATATTTCAGGTCGTTCAACGATCATAATAAAAATAAATCTCATTTTAAGTGACACTGAATTTCCAGAGAATTTATAACTCATTGACACGTCGATGGTCTCACTGGCAGAGATCGTCAAGTTTCGTGGCAGTCGTCATACATGATGATTGCCACACAAAACGAGATTTCCTGCCAGCGTAATCAGCATCAGAATTTTTTAGCTTACAACCACTCAATCTGCTCTGGTTACTTCAATCCGTAGTAAAAGATAGTTTTTCACCAGTTCTTACTGGTCAAGGCCGTTGACATTCATTCTTAAAAATAAAATACTGTGGTCATGAATATTTCAGTTACGCATCAGGTTGATTTAACCTCAGCCCCTTTACAAATTATTCTACTCGCTATTATTAATGATTGGCGGGTTTGATTGTGCATAATTAAAATTATCGAAACCCGCCGCAAAGGCGGGTTTTTTGTTGATCAGTCTTTGCGGCACCACCTAACGTTACAGAGACTATAACCATGAAACAATCAATCACTGAATTACTTCGCCGTTTACATCAAGCTGTCAATAACGGTGATCTGCATACCATTTCAAATTGCTACGGCGACAATGCCAATATAGTTGCAAATCCCTTAGGCCAGCAACAACACGATAGCATTGCCGCACTGCAAGCTTTTCAGAAAAAATATATGCCATCACACCTGGTCACTACCGGTGATGAGATTGTTATTGAAGCTGGTGATATTGCGCTGGTCATAAGCAAGTTATACCTCGTACCTAAAGCTACGCCGCTGGCAACACCTTGTGAAGGAAAACGTGCTCTGTACGTTATGCAGCGTCAGTCAAATGGAGAATGGCGCTGTATTATCGATAACTTTTTTGGTACCGATTTACTCGATTTTGCTTAATGAATTTAACTGTTAAGGGCCGAGTTTCATTGGCCCTTCACTTTATGACATCGCATTGGAACTGATATGTCGCATAAAATGTAAATAGCAACTCGGCTGTTATGGTGAAGTTGACTCACCCTCTTGCCATGATTTCTTGGCGCTTGGGCTCGAGGGGCCACCGGGCAGAAATACACCAAATGCAGTTGTCATTGCGGCCGCAATGTCCTGCCGGTAATTATCTCCCAAACCACTTTTAATCTTGTTTAAAGCATCGACAAGGTCTTTTGTGGCTGTCGTTACTGTTTCTTTTTCATCAGTCGGCGGCCCCCAGTGGCCCTGAAAGTTGGTCCAGGGAGCATCGCTAAAATCAACACCGGTCACATTAACTGAAACTAAATCAATTCCAGCTCCAGTACTCAGTGGATCCCAAATCTGCCCCTTTTTGTCTACTTGATCGAGCAGCCCAATATCAAAACCGGTCGGCCCTATCGCTTTGATTTTTTTTATTCCCGGTGAGTCATAGGTCGCGTGGGTATGTAACGCTGAATAAAGGCTGGGGCGCACTGTGTCATGCACTTTATTGTATTCGTTTTTCTTATGCCACTTTCCCCAACCATGCTGAGCAGTATAAATGCCAACCAATTCATTATCGCTTGAGTTACCGTTAATTCGTACTGTTACATGTTCCCAATCTCCCTGATGCTCACCAAGAGGAGGAACTTCGATAACTTTAGTAATTATATCTAAGATGTCTGCGCCAACAGCGGAACAACCATTAAATGCATAAAAAAACCAGTACTGGATATCTATCATGCCTGGTGAATTAGCCACATCAGTGATCCGCACATAGTAGGGTGCGTTGGTAAGATCCCCTTGTTCACTATCTATAGAGCGGACTTTCATTTTAAGGTGATCTGAACTGTTTGCAGTAGATAAAGCATTTTCGTCAACCACACTAGTGATAAGTGAACCATCCTGGGTCAACAGATCTACTTTAGGCAGATACCAGTCAATAGAAGCCGGAAAGTACAATTCATGTTTGTTCAGATGAATTTGTGGTGCGTAATTATTGGCGAGACTTGTGAGCGTTTTGATATCGATTGGCATAGATCTATCCTTATATTAGGAGGGTTCGTATTGCGATGAATGACTAGTTAATCCTTTGATAAGCGATTAATTAACCGGTAGTTAATATTGTATATTGCTAAATCAATACGTTATTTATCAGTGCTGGATGGTTAATCATCAGGGTCAGCCTTACTGGGTTGCGCTACTTTGGATTTTGCCAGTTTAAAGAGAAAACTATAATCAGAGGCATACTCAGGCACTGTTTGGTGCGATGTCTTAGCGGCTGGCAACGCTGCGATGTGAGCATGAGCATGGCATTCAACGCAGCTGGTTTGCTGCACATAGGTTTCCAGTACTGTATTGGCCACCGGGAACGCCGCGGGATTTGGCCGAAATCCGGTTAATGACAAACTATCTACGGGTAACGTTTTGGCTTTATTTTCATCAACCGTAGAATCATTCCAGATAACGTTCACTAACTGATAGTTCTGATACACCGAATCCGGGTTGTGCTGCCTGATTAATGCCTGTGCCATATCGTTTATATCCCTAACCGGATTCTCATTAGTATTGGGGATTGGATATTCTCGGACTACCTGGATCGGATAAGGCAAGCATTGACCTACAGGCTTCCCGGCCTCAATGTTAAGGCCAAATTGTGGCGCAGTATTCGGTTCACAGGTGGTTGTTATTTCAACGTCCTTTTTTGATTTTTCGTTCAGGCATACACTTGGTATTACCCGCTCTGTGCAACGCTCTGAGTAAAAATTGTAATCTCGTTCGAGAATTTTTTCGCTGTGAATGTCGGCTTTGTCGGGCGCATTATCAATATGTTCGAAGGTCGACCATATCCAGCTTGGCTGCGAGACGGTTTTATGAATTATATGCATACCAACCAGCGCCACGGTATTGCTGGTGCAGTGCTCGGTATCGTCACAAAATACGCCGTTGGCCAGTTTGTACCGTTGCCATTTTGGATTGTCGGGATCAACTACCGTCAGCCAGGCCGTTTTAATCTCCATAGCCCCTACTCTGCCCCCCAGTTGGCCTTTGGGCAGGTTGATATGGATCCCCTGGCTGGCTGCATTATTTTGCTTTATCGCATTATAAAAGCCATTTCGGTAGAAATAGTCGTATTCATCCTTGTTTACCAGTACTTCGTACCACACCAGGTTGCCTCGTTTATCGGCCAGCCAGGCGTTAGGGCTGGGCGCAGCTTCCTCAATATCATCCGAATCAAATCCATCACTAAATTTAGATATTCTGCTGAGATACCTGGGATGCGCTACCTTTACCCCATTTACCACAGCAGTAGACGCAGGGTTACTCCATGGTCCGGGATCGCTGCCATCTCCACCTAAAAATGAATGAACATTTTTATATGTCTCAAATACCTTTGGGGAGTAATCTCCTGGTGTACCAAAGGTATTAGCCGCAGCGTTAAGATCTGCCGACCAGTTAAGTGCAATAAACTGTTGCCACGCCATACAGTTAAATGAAGCCTGATCGCTTAGCTTCGTATCATTAGGAACAACGGGTGAAACCGCCACTTTAACCAGACAATGTGGCTGCTTTACTGACTTTTCTTGTTGATTCTCATCACATGCCGCAATCAACCCACACATTATCAGTATCACTACGGGAAAAAGACGATTCATATAATGATTCCTTATTGTTGGGCGATAACGGTTAACGCCGCCGGCACGGGAGATGGTGAAGTGTTCGGGTAATTGCTCACCCGAATACCGTATTGGCCTGGCGCAACGTTTTCTCCAATATCAATATCAAACACGTAAATGATAGTACTGTAGAGTTTATGTTTTCCCGGCACCTGGTTATTGCCTGGAGTGTAGGACGTTAAATTCTCCAGTTTAATATCAGACGCAACGGTACCATCTGGATTGGTAAATTCGATTCTGGGGGCATTGCCCCCCTCAAGCGCCTCCAGAGCCATATCAGTTAACCGGCTTCCGGCTTCCACCACTGGTGGCAGCAACGGAATCGTTGCGGCACTAATTGAAGGCGTATTATTAATGGTTTTAAGCACCGAATTTTTTACCAGAGGCTGCGGCCACGGCTGTTGTTTATCAGGTGTACCGACTCCTGGGTGCTTATGTGTATCTTTTAGCGATTCCTTGATATAAGCGGTTGCAGCCAGAGCCTGATTAAAGGTTTCTGCAATCTGAGATCCCCACCAGATAGGTTTACCATTAATTGTAATATCACTGACGGTATATCCTCTGTCTGCAGGCACCTCAAATACTGCATGGAGGATCTGGTCATAATTGCGGCCTGTTTCGCTTGCCGATTTACCACGAAGTATCTTAAAAAAGTCACTGGCTCTAGCCTCGGGATCTGTTTCTGTTTCTGGCAGTTTATAGTTCGAAAAATCAGGCCTTTGCATGTATAAGGCGATTGGGTTACTCAATGAAATAGGAAATTTGAGGTTTTTAACAACCTGATTCGCCTGAAACCCAATGTTGGGATCGCTGTTACGAAATGAAGAACCGTATTCTGAAACACAATTGTTCTCTTGCGGTGAGTAATCAGCCGGGCTTAAATCGCGAATAATCGTTGCTGCTGCCCCTAAAAATATCTCGGCTCCCACCGTATTGGGCGGACTGGTTAGATGAGCAGCGCCGCCACTTGTCGGCGTCGCTCGATTGCCGTAATTCCATTTATTCAGCGGATTGTAGTACGGCTTATTACGGTGATCATTAACGGTATTGCCTTGCGCATCCTTAAGGTAAAGATCCTCCAGTCGCACGTTTTCACTTACCAATTGACGGTACAACTGCAAAACTTTACCAGGGTCAATATGCCAAAGGCTAAACCAATATTCCGGGTTTTCCGCCGTAAAATTTACGCGAATAATCTTGCCTTCTTTATTGCGAGTGACTACCCATTCATTATATTCGTCTTTCCAGCCTCGGGGGCCTGGCGGGCCAAAGCTATTGAATGATTTCCCGGTTTTCCACTGACTTTCTGGTTGCTGCCAGTTTACGGTTGGACAAATATCCGAAGGCACCGGGAGCTTAGCGAAATTACTGGTATCATCACTATTAAACGCGGGGTAATTTATCAGTAATTGATCAAGTTCTTTTTTCAATGTGCCAGATTTATCCATGCTCACCCAGGCAATGAGTGCAGGATCATCGGGATTGAGCCTGCCATCATCAGCAAGTGGATAGAGCAAATTTGTTGAAACTTGGTAAGGATTTTTCTGGCCGGTACTAAAATACCAGTTAACCCGGTTAGGAAAGGCAGTCCAGGTTATCGGATGAATAAGCGTACCCGTATCGCTTTGAGTGCCATATTGTTTGGGATCAAGATAGTTACTGCGCGGTGAATCCTGTTCGTTTGTCCATGGATTTCCCTTAATTGCCTGCAGGTTAAATGCATTCATATTGTTATTCCACAGCCGATTCAGCGCCTGCTGCTTTACCGTATCGTCAGCGAAATCCTGTATATTAGCTGGCACTTCATAGCGAAAGGGCTGAGTAGCCTCACCGAAAACTGGATGGGCCACAGTTAAGGACAGCATCGAGCTTAAAACTGCTAGTGGTTTCCTTTTCATTCTTCTCTCTCCCGGTGAATGTAAAAATAATTGATACCTACCCCACTGCCCTGCCAGACATTATGTCAGGGCCATTGCAACCATATATGAGAATTTGGCCCGCGATTATTTGGTTTGAAATACAATAGGCCACATAAAATCCAGTGGCTTAAACCCTTGCCCAAGGTATACCGTGGAACCGTTGCTATCGGCTGCGTTATAGGCAGGATCCAGTGCTCCGGTTGGTGAGGAGAAAGGAAATGTCGCTGCAGTAGCGGGGTTATAAGCTGCGGTGGCGTGGCAACTGTGACAACTGGCGTTAAACGACGTCCAATAGGCCGGTTGAGCCGTATTCGGCTTGCCGGCAAAATCTTCCATATCAGTGTGCCCTAATATTACCGGAGTCACGCCGTCGGCATTATCGGTAAAGCGAATTTGGGTGCCATTAGGGGCAAAGTTTTGATACTCGGGTGTGTTCAGTTCAGCAGCACTGAGCAGGTTATTAATTGCACGTTTGCTCAGCGGTTTTCGCTGCGTAATGAGTTTATCTCTTACGTGGCTAATTCCGGGATTGCCATTAAACTCAAAGGTTGACCAGAACCAACTGGGGGTTTCACTGTAAAACATTTGCGCAGGGTCCTCTAACACGCGCATTTTTACCATGATGTGAAGACCTCGCCACCAGTATTTGCCCGAATCAAACTCAAACGTTAACGCACCTTCCGGGGCCGGGCTCCCTGGCGTTACCTGCAGCCAGGAAGCTTTGAGCTCAACCGTGCCAACCGGCATATTCACATAGTCATTATTCTCGAAAAAGGCTGCAATATCGGCTCGGGTTGTGAGGTGGTTTTTAATCAGATAGTCGTAGGAAATACGGTTTCGGGTAACTTCTTCATTCGCGCCATCAGGATTTGCTGTAGAAACATTGCCAACGTGAAGGTCTTTCTTTTCTGCTGATGGCATCATTGTGGTGCGGGGTGCAGCTGAAAAATCAAACGGTTGCCTGCTCGCAAAAGTATCCGGATCCGTAGGCCACGCCATCCATTGTGGTACCGTTTTGCCGCCGTTCATGCCTTTGTGTTTACCGCTGGCTATCTGCTGGTTCACCCTGACGAAAAACATCCAGGCGACCTTTTGTCGGTCTGCTAAATCACCTTCAAATGCCATGTTAGCGCAATCAGCAGCGAAACTGGCATCAGATTTATTGATCCAGCCGTCTTCTGTACAGGTTAAAAAGCGCCCTTCTGCACTTATAGCTGGTGATGAGATTGAGGAACTAACCGCCAGTAAAACAATAGCGGTGAACAGACTTTTAGGTAAAAACATAATTCCCTCCGTAGATAATACAACCATGGTTACGATTGAACAGCACACCGCCATAATGGCGTTATACCTTACTGCCAGGGAACGAAGCCCTTTATTTTCCGGCGTCACAGCCAACTATGAACGTCAGAAAATATACTCTGTGTTATATACTGTCACTGAATGCTTAAAAATCACACTAAAATTACAAACTATTTTCATCTCCATGATTTTGCGCAGAACAGTCTGTCGTACTATTGACCAGTGAGTCACTTTCTAGAGCTATGGCGTAAGCATAGGCTAAACCAAGAGAAGATAACGCTTCGGCGGAATCAACCTGATGACTAAGCGCGGCATTTACAGCTGTGACGACTTCAGGTAATACCTCCACAGGCCTTTCAAAATACGCCATGATATTCCGATATGCATCGGCTTTTGCTAAATAGGCTAACGCAAAGTCAGGATCCAGTTCTATAGCTTGATCAAATAGAGATATTGCATGAAGTAAAGCATCATGGTTTAGCTTGACTCATTTGGGACCATTATCTGGCAAGTTTTCAACTCTTTGATTTAACCCAGTCGAACGTTTGGCTCAGCGCTTTTACCGCCCTGTTTATTTTTGAATTATTAATTTATATTTGGCACAGAGCGATGCATGAATCCAACTGGTTATGGCGGATATTCCACAAATGCATCACAGTGCTGAAGTCGTTGATTCGATTGGAGCGTTCTATTTTAGCCCGCTGGATATGATTGGATTTACGCTGCTCGGCAGTATAAGTTTGGTCTGAATAGTGGGCGTATCACCAGAAGCTGCAACATACTTTCTTTTCATCACTCAATTTTTGGCCGTATTTCATCATAGTAATATTAAAACCCCTTACTGGTTGGGCTATGTGATCCAACGGCCAGAAAGTCACAGAGTTCACCATGGCAAGGGGATTCATCAATACAACTACAGCGATTTACCTATTTTTGACATTGTTTTTGGCACATTCAGAAACCCCAGAACTGATGAGCTAGAAACGGGGTTCTATAACGGGGCATCTAACCGGGTTTTAGAGATGTTGTGTTTCAAAGATATTTACACGCGAAAATAATCATTAGCAATAATATTTTTCTGAGCAATAGCGTATCATTTTATTGGACGGCTAAATAACCAGCTACTGCGTTTTAAATAGGGCTCTAACTGGGGTGTGTGAATTTGGTTGACCACGTCACAGTGCATCCTGCCAACCAAACGGATGCCAGCACTGCACCTAGTACCTTCTGTTCAAACCTCATCTCATTATACCTGCTGATTTACCTTCAGTAGAATCTCCCGAGAGAAACCACATCACTGTAAATCGCAGCGAGATGAAATTATTTTATAAAGGATCGACTTTGCGTTATTTGCCAAATCATAAACTTACTAGCACATAACTTTTTACTCATCAGTGTTCACCTAAAGCCTGGAACGCGTAATATCAAGCAGTGACTTTTCAAGCGTTTGCATTTCCTCACTGTCACATTCATAGCGCTGCATAACATCGGTTACACCACGTAAATTGCCACTCAGGGTAAGTATTGATTGCTGTATATCTTGAGAAATCAGGCCAAATGCGCCATAGATGGAGCCTAATGCTTCAAGACTTCCTGCACTCGTCCCCTGGCCTAATTGAGTAAACAAATCTGCATGGCGGCGGGCAATTGTATAGTGATATGTTTTGCTAAACGTATTGCGGTAGAACTCCTGACCTAAAATGTTCTGGCTTACTTCTTCCCATACTACGGTGCGTTCAAAATCGACGGGATTTGGCCCTAAACAGTTTGAGGCTAAATGTTCGTAAGCCACTATAAACAGACCTGTCATTGCCGAACTCATGCTGATGCTTTTTATCCGTTCACGCATCGCTTGTTTCAATGCATTTGCGCTATTCTGATTCCCCGCAAACACCGACATTAGTTCAAATACACCACTATTAAGCAGGGGCTCAGACATTTTCACCATCGAACTGGCAAATTTCTTATCTTCTTCCTTTATAATTTTAAAATCGCCCCGGTAAAGAGCGTTAACATAAACGGCACCATCGTCTTCAGCACTAAGTGGACCGTCACCTACCCTTGCGATATACGCAAACTGCTCAATTGCTTTCTGTTTACGCTTTTTAGCCTCGGTGATTTGCTGCCATGCTTTGGAATGTTGCTTATCTGGCTTTATATAGAATTTTTCGCCTATCTTATCGATCGCTGAAATGGAATCGGCAGCCGCTATGTCAGATTCCAGGGACTGGCGTAATGCGTGGTAACTGGCATCGCGTTGTACATAGAGTCTGTCCAACATCTGTTTAATCACTGGTTGAGTATTAAAAGCAATAAATAGCGCTTTGTTTTCTTCATACCATGCTTTCGATGCAATCAGCGCCTCCTCGGAGGATGAGTAATCTCCTCTGATAGGTACACTGTGTTTAGCAAAATAATTGCTTAGCAATTCGGGGATCTGTTGAGCGATGTATTGCCGGACTTTATCCTGAGTACGCAGATCGGTAGAAAACCAGCTTGCTAGTGTCCGGGGGTCCGCCACGTTAAGTAATGCTTTTAGGTTACCATGCTTAGCCAACGCCACGCGGGCATCGACTTCCGCAAAAATAGCTTTCGTTTTTGCCTTTTCAATAGTATTAGTTACCGTGGCTTTGCCATCAGCCTGCTCAACGGGCCACAACGCATTTATTATATAGTGTGACTGTACTTCAAACTCACTCAGGGCATCCTCATCGCCCTTATCGGCCAGTTTATTAAGCGTTCGGATTTGCCATTCATCTACGCCGTCAAGAGCCATCCCACCAATGCCAGCACTGGTATAATCAAAAACGCCTCTAGCCTTGCCAAAGCCACTGGCAATCACCTTTAAATCGCCTTGTCTTATTTTTAGCCCAGCATCCCTGGCACAAACCCTGGCTAACTCGTACTTGTAACCCTCACGTAGTTCGTCATCCATATCAAACAGCGCGTTATCAAAATGACGGTTAAACACAGAAGGTCTGAACAGATTGAGCAGTTGTACTGGCTGTAACGCCCTGCCCGATGAATCACCATGTTTATTCATTTCACCCAGCCAGGCCTTCAGTGCTGGCATACAACCGTCACCAGCTTTTTCGCGCAATTTCGCGTGCCGTCCGCTTGCTACATCCTGTTGCTGTATCCTTAACGCCTGCAACTGTTGCGTTAACGAATTCGCTTGTTCATGGTTGCCATCTCTTCGAGCCTGCGCAATTTGACTTTGCAGTTCGGCCATATCAGTATTGATTGCACTCATTTGTGCATTGATTCTCTGCCTTTTCTTTTGCTGAAGCTGTTGCTGCCTCGCCCTGGCTTCTTCACCAGACTGCAATTTTGCGGCATTATTCTGGGCACTCTGACTAAACAAATCATTCATTTTCTGGCGGATCTGATTTACCCGTTCAGCATCGCCTGCCGTTCTGGCTTGTTGAACTTCAAGGCGCAATGCATCCATTTTTTGCTGCACCTCTTGCTCTTTTTCTTTTTGCTTTAACTCTTTTAAACGGGCTTCTTCGATAACCTCTCTTGGCTCGGCAATACCTTGCAGCATGGCAGGGAGTGTATATCCTGGAGTGAGAATGAATGGCGCTGTTGTGTTACCAGCTGGCCCGCCATAGAACACATACATCTGTGTGTTATCTTTGTTTAATGCGGCAAATAAGGTAACGACTTGTTGTCTGGGAGGATGAAACTGAAACTTCAGTAAATTAAGTGCCGCAAAATATTCTCCTTTAAGTGAATATATTTGTGGCTCAGTTAACGGCGTGTCCACATCCAATGTGGCGACATCGATAATCACCTGTCCGCCAAAAGGTTCACCTTCGCCAAATTGCAAGGCCAGAGCCTGTCCATGATTAGCGGAGCGGCCGCGCTCCATTCTCATTGCGGCCCTCGGCTGACGTTGGTTGTCGTATGCGCCTCCAGCCAACGTTACAGCTGCACCTTTTTCAAGGCTAACGGTGATAAATTTTAGCTTGTTCCGTTCCGGTAGCAGTCCGACCCAATGTTCCGAAAGGCCTGCAACAGCAGTCGTTGCATAGGCCGTTACCGAGAGTACTGATACAATAATCACGAATGCTGTTTTTAATAGTTTCTCCATTACTCATCCATCCCTTGAAAAGTGTCTGCTTTTCCTGTTTTACAGTCTGAAAAAGCAGATCTCCATTTTTATACAAGCAGTTGCACTTAGGATAGTCTATAGCAGTGCAGGTTACTAAAAGAAAATCCACTTGAAACGCAAAAACAACCTTAACTAACGCAGTAGCTTGTGAATATAAGCACCTATTAAAACGGTGATAAAAACAATTCCCGCAACGGATTTCAATACGGTTAATGCTGCAATATGACCGTTGGGTCCATAATCCGGCCACTTACCAAAAAAGTTACCCTGAACGCCAGGTATCCTGCGGCACAGCCGAACAAAGAAGCCTGTTTGAATTTTTATCGCTTTTTAACTTTGTGACCCCGCCGCCAGCCTGATTTGATTTTCGCCGCTATAGCGAAATTAGAAAAGCCCTCGGTTAGAGAGAGGATGTTGGCTAGCTATCAAGCGCACCTCACCACTTTAAGTGAGCTTTTTAACCGCGATAATGGCGCTGAGCGCTTGCAGGCGGCTCTGGAAAATGACAGGTCCACCCTATTAGAAATCAACTGGTATCAATACCTTCAGCAAAGGTAAACAGTTAATAAAGTAGCCTGCCTTATTAAACATAAAGCCAGTGACTGAGGGCGTCTGAAAAACAAAACAACGCAGCAGTAACCAGGTGATAAGAGTCATTATTAATACCCACGCTACGCAGAAAACGGAGGCCCAGTAACGGCAATAAACTTCTGATAGAGGGGGTATTCGGTTTAATCGATGTCAGCCTGTTTGCGTAGCCTTCAATGTCAATCTGATTGTTATGTTCAATCCCTTCTGCACTCAGAAAGTCCTTGAGTTCCTGAGTAAGGTTAAATGCGACACCCTTTTCTTGCGACTTCTGAATTCGAAAATCAACAAAATCTGCCGCCGGTAATAGAGTATTGTGATACCAGCGATATGCCGGTGTTCCAATAAGTAAGCATAACGTAATGATGGAAACCGCCTCGCCGCGGCTTTTCTTTTGCCCGAGTTGCGGAGTTTCACGCGCTAAGGTGGTGCTTTGTGGTGGCTAATATGCGCCAATTTAGGTCACTTGCGCAGTACTAGGTATTACTATTACTACTTATCTCATTGTTTAATATGTAATTAATAACATGGCATCGTTAATGCTTCCATCATGTGAACAAATTGATTCATAAACACGTCTATGTGTTTGAGCAAAGACGCTCATGCTGTGCCAGCTTGCTGGTTGCGGCATGGGCGTTTTTTTGTGCCCAAAACTTACTATCGTTAAATCCAATACAGGAAGCTAACATCATGATTACCGATCGTACCCAGGTTACTGCAATGATCCAGTCTGCCAAAATTAGCAAGGGAATTAAGTGGTCTGAAATTGCTGAAGTTGTAGGTCAGTCAAAAGAATGGAGTACCGCCGCGTGTTTAGGTCAGATGGCCATGACTAAAGAGCAGGCTGAAGGTGTAGGCTCACTGCTCGGACTCAGTGATGAAGCCGTTGCCTGGCTACAGATTGCCCCTTATAAAGGCTCTTTACCTACTGAAGTGCCAACCGATCCGCTAATTTATCGCTGGTACGAGCTGGTGAATGTTTATGGCACCACTCTCAAAGAGCTTATTCACGAAGAGTTTGGTGACGGCATAATGAGTGCTATCGACTTCTCAATGGACTTGCAGCGCGAAGAAGACCCCAAAGGCGACAGAGTTCACGTTGTGATGTCAGGTAAATTTCTGCCTTACAAGATGTATTAAAGGTTTCACTGGCTGTTCCCGGCCGGTTTCGCAACCTAACATCGTTTAGGTTGCGCCTTTTAAGTTACGGCTATATCAACTTTAACCTAAAATCTGTTTGCCCTGTCCAAACTTACACCACAGAGCAGTGGTGATCTGGTAGCATAGCGCTATTGTTTAAATGGCTTTCACGCCCTGCCTCCAACTGTAATTCTAATAATGACGCAATCTTCGGTATTTACCTCCCGCTTTGTCTGGTTTTTGTTCGGACGAGGTATTTTTAGTGCCATCGAGTCTATTATGGCAGTGGCTTTTGCCTGGCATTTGTACGAACGCACCGGCGATCCGTTCGATCTGGCTCTGGTGGGGCTGTTCCAGATTGTGCCGGTGTATTTATTATTTCCGATTACAGGTTGGGCAGTCGACCACATCTCACGCAGCAAAATTTTGCTTGCTGGTGCTACCATGCAGCTGGCGGTGCTGAGCGGCTTCGCGCTGTTAATGATGACACCAGACTTTAACAAGTGGTTCCTGTTGGCGCTAATCAGTCTGCACGGATGTGGTAAGGCTTTTATGTCGCCGGCGCTCCAGGCAACGTTACCGAATCTGGTCCCGCCACACCATTTAAATCAGGCCGTGGCTATCACCAGTACGGTGTGGAATATTGCACTTACCGTAGGCCCGTTTGTGGCAGGGATTTTAATTGCGCTATTAGATCGTAACATCTACTGGCTATTGGTCGCCGCGGCCATTGCCACCCTAACCTGCTTTTATCAGATCCCTACCATGGGCGCAGCCAATACCGGTAAAGGTAAACGGGATTTACTTGGTGGCTTGCGCTATGTCTGGCAAAATCAAATTGTACTGGGTAGCCTGAGCCTGGATTTGCTGATTGTGCTGTCAGGCAGTGTCGTTGCCCTGCTGCCAGTCTATGCAGCAGACATCTTAAATGTGGGGCCTGAGGGGCTCGGGTTCCTGCGAGCTATGCCAGCGGCAGGTGCAGTATTAATGGGTATTTACTTATCCCGCTTCAAAACAGAATTTGAAAACACCGGTACAACCCTGTTTGTTTCGCTTAGCGTGTTTGCCCTGTCTATTATTATTTTTGCGCTTTCTGAAACACTGTGGCTTGCCGCTTGCGCGCTGTTTGTATATGGCGCTTCTGACATGATCAGCGTGGTCATTCGTGGTGCAGTAGTGCAATTAAATACCCCGGATGCACTGCGTGGCCGGGTGAGTGCGGCCAATTCTATATTCATCGCTTCTTCCAATCAGCTGGGTGACTTTCGCGCTGGCGCCGTAGCTGCGGCCATGGGGCCTGTAGGAGCGACTTTGCTTGGTGGCGCCTGTGCTATGGCCGTGGCGGCGGGCGGCGCCTATTGGTTTAAAGATCTGCGCCGTTTAAAAAAGATCGAGAATTAACGGATATAAAATAGTGGCCCAGCAAAACAGCGCCAGCATGATTGCCACAAAAACTGCCGCCGAGCCAATATCTTTGGCCTTACCGCTGAGCTCATGAATTTCCGGGCCTATTCTGTCTACCACAGCTTCTATGGCACTGTTGAGCAGTTCTACAATAATGATAAGCAGCAGGCTACTCACCATTAACACCCGTTCTACCACGGTCACATCCAGCCAGAAGCTTAATGTCACACCGATTACCAGCAAGGCCAGTTCCTGACGAACCGCGGGCTCGCTCAAGAATGCGGCTTTCAGTCCTTTGATTGAATACCAGGTTGCATAATATAACCGTTTAATACCGGTAACTTTTGTAACAAACATTACTGCTCCATAACTGCTCTGCGTAATACGCCGGGCCTATTTATACCACAATCCTGGGTCACAACTATGAATGTATGGTGTGTAGATTGCAGGATATTGATTTGGTTCATTTTCTATAGTGTCGCTTATTTAGATTAAGGGAATCTTAAGTCATGGAATTCATTGATGTTTTGACAACAAAGCAAAGCATGGTTGCTGGTGGTTGCCTTGCCATTATAGTGATTTTATATATCGCAAAACGCCTTTTTCTGGTGCGTTTGCGCGCTCAGATGCGGCAACAGGATAACGAACACAATCACTTTTACCAGGTGCTCATTCTTGCCCTCAACGCCCCTCTCAACCTGACAATATTAACCATTCTGTTA
>MDTG01103745.1_pt1 | contig 17187 bp, 18 predicted proteins | sample 811421 | NCBI WGS metagenome assembly MDTG01 (sample SAMN05326645, study PRJNA326480) | marine metagenome | isolation source: seawater | place: Pacific Ocean: South East | collected 2011
GAATGTTAAATTTATTCGAAACAAAAACATCTTTGAAAATTATAGACAATATACTGCCATCAGCTAAAAAATATTGTATTGCATCACTTAGATATGATAATGAATATTCCTTTATTGAAAATAAAATACATATACAGCCAATAGAGGAATTCAAAAAAAAAATCTTATCTTTAGGATATAACTATGAAATTAGTAATTTTATAGACAAAAGAAAAGGGAATTTCAGTATTGTATTAATGAAAAAAAATTAAAATTTTTTCTATCATAATATTTTAATTTAGAAATAAATTATTAATTACTCTAAATAAATTTTTTCCTGAATTACCATCAATATTTCCTAAATAATAATCAATCAAATCATTTTTTTTTACTTTATATTTTTTCCTATTTATTTCTTTGTTAATTGTCTTGATTAAAATTTTTTGAAATTGATAATTATTTTTTGGATAATAGTGAATTTTATAATCCATCTTTAATATATTGTCTTTAAATTTTTTCATATTTAAATTTAATAATGGCACAATTGTAATTTTATTTAAAATACTAGCTTCAAGTATACCTGTTGTATTAAAACCGATTACCGCTTTTGCACATTTTATTAATTCAATACCAGAGCCCCTTGTAACGATTTTGCAGTTTTTTGGTAAAATTTTATTTATTATGTTTATCTGATTAATTGAACCACTATAATTACGAATTTTTGATTTAAAAATAAATTGTTCGTTTGGAAATTTTTTTGCAACATTTATGACACTTCTTATCGTATCTGATGAGAGTTTATTCCAATTATTAATTAAATTTTTTTCTTTAGCTAATCCTTTAGTTTCTTTTGTGAGTGCAAATCCTTTTTCTATATCAATTAGAAGAACTAATATATAATACTCTTTCAACTCATCTTTATGAATTTTAAACAATTTATCTGCTCTAGGCATTCCTATTTTTTTTATGTTTTCATGTTTTACAACTGAGTGGTCGACTAATAATTTTTTAAATAATTCATTATAAACAGTCACTTTACTTCCCTGATATTCTCCAATACCTTTGCCTAGAATCTTTTTATAACTGATGATATCAGATTTAGTTAATAATGATTCTTTGTGACAAGTTAAAAACTTTAAAGATTGGGAAACTGTTGCTTTTTGAAATTCTATTTCTCTATGGTATCTAAAGTTAAAACTTATAAATCCTTTAATTTTAAATATATTATCTAAATAATATAAAGTTCTTTCAAAAAATTTTTGACATTTTATTTTATCTTTTTTAACTTTTGTACTTTCTTTGATATTATAATTGTTTTCTCCAATATTGTATTTTCCTAAAAAATACTCATAAACAACTCTAACATTAGACCTTGGAAAATAATAAAATTTAATATTAGATATTTTCTTTTCATAAGCAGCATAGATATCTTCAATACCAAAGGATTTTTCTAAAATTAAAACTCTTACAAATTTTTTCTTTACATTTATTTTATTGTATCTTCTTAACGTTGAAATCCATAACAGCGCAACGATTAACGGTAGATCAAAAAAAATGGCTAAGTTTATTAAATATTTTAAGATCCATAAAAAAAATACATATAATTTATGTTTCACACTATTTTAAAATCCAACCAAACTTGTAAAATCCATAGCTAGTATCGTTTTTTAAATTAATTGAGACTTCAAAAACTTTTCCAGAACTATTCATTAATTTTAATTTAAATATCTGATTTGTTTAACGTTATTAATCTTGATTAAAACAACCATTATATTATACCTTTAAACTGTTAATTTAAATTTAATAATGCTTAAAATAATTTTATAAATGATTTTAAATTTAAAAAAACCTTTATTAATTGCTGAAATTGGCATCAATCATAATGGCTCTGTTAAACTTGCAAAAAGATTAATTGATCTAGCTAAAGAAAATAGTTTTGATTATGTTAAATTTCAAAAACGTACTCCAGAAATTTCAACACCAGAATACCAAAAAGAAATTATGCGAGAAACACCCTGGGGAAGAATATCTTATTTAAATTATAAAAAAAAAATTGAACTTTCATTAAAACAGTACGACCAAATTGATCATTATTGTAAAAAAAAAAAAATTAAATGGTTTGTATCATGTTGGGATATTAACAGTCTCAATAAAATGAAAAAATATAAATTTGATTATCATAAAGTTGCATCAGCAATGATAACAAATTATCCATTGCTAAATGCAATAGCTAAAACAAAAGTAAAAACAATAATATCAACTGGTATGTGCTCTGAAAAAGACGTAACAAAAGCTGTTAATATTTTTAAAAAACATAAATGTAAATTTTCACTTTTGCATTGCGTATCAACTTATCCTGCATCAGAACAAGACCTTAACCTGAATTGTATAAATTACTTAAAAAAAAAATATAAATGTGAAATTGGTTATTCAGGTCATGAAACTTCTGTTTCCCCATCAATATTGGCATATGTTTTGGGTGCTACAATAATTGAAAGACATATCACTTTAGATAGATCAATGTGGGGTACCGATCAGTCTGCATCACTATCAGAAGAGGGCTTAAGAAACTTAAGTAAAACAATAAATAAACTTCCTAAAATGCTTGGTAATGGAAAAAAAAAATTTTTAAAAGATGAGAAGAAAATTGCAAAAAAACTTAGATACTGGTGACAAAAAGATAATCAACCTTTATTATTTTTATAAATAGTTTCCAAGTTATTTTTCAAGTTCTGTTTATAAATTTCCAATCTTGAATTATCTATTTTTGAATTTTTACCTTTGAAGCTGACTACAAATCCAACTCTATCTTTATTGGAATTATTTTTTTTACTACCATGTATCACCTCTGGATGATGTATTATACAATCTCCAGTTTTTAAATTTGGATATATTTTTTTGAAATTAAGTTTAGAAACTAATTGTTCTGGTATTTTCTGTGAAGAACCTTTTTGAAAGGAAGTTACATGCTTTATTGTTCCAAGTTTATGTGATCCTTCTAAATAGCACAGTCCACCATTGCTCATGTTAGCTGTTGAACATGCAACCCAAACATTTAGTGCCTTCGCAGATATAATATTCCAGTAAAAGTTGTCTTGATGAAATGGCGAGGCCATGCCAGTTTTTTTTGGTTTTAAAAAAAATTCAATATTTCTCAAAACAGATTTATCTTTTAATATTTTTTCTACTAAATTTTTGAGTGTTTTTTTCTTTGTCATTCTAATAATTGAGCCACTTTTTATAAAATTTTGAATATCATGTATGGTATTAAACTTACCGTCTTTTGTTTTATGATAGTAGTTTTTGCTTTTGCTCTTCAGTACTTTATATTTAACCGCTTCAAGATCTTGCATTAGTTTTGCAATCTCATTTTTTGAAAAAAAACTTCTTAAGATTACAAATCCTTTTTTATTGTAATTAATTATTTTTGAGTTAATATTCATTAAAAATTTTATACTTTAAAATTAAATAAATATAAATCACAAATTGAGCTATTTGTTAATTAAATTTTATAGTATTAAATAAATATTTATTAATAAAGACTTAAGAAATTTAATTTTTAAACATGTATATTTCGCCAGATAATAGATATAAAAAAATCAACGAAAAATTTCAAAAATTTGAGACATCAAACATGTCCCCTAATATTAAAATTTTATGGGATAAAGGAGAGGGTGTACATGTTTCTGATAAATTTAAAAAAAAATATATTGATTTTACTTCAGGTATTTTCACTACTAATATTGGACATAATAATAAATTTTTACAAAAAAAAGTCTTAAAAGTTCTTAAAAAAGGTATTACACACTCTTATCATTATTTTAATAATCCCAGACAAAAATATATTGAGGAATTAATAAATTTTGTTAATAAAAAAAATCTAGACAAATGTCATCTAGTTTCATCAGGCACAGAAGCAACAGAAACTGCATTAAAATTAATTAAAACTTTTGGAAAAACATTAGATAAAAATAAAACTGGTATCATTTGTATTAGTGGAAATTGGCACGGAAGAACTGTTGGTTCACAAATGTTATCAGGAAAAAATAAACAAAGCGATTGGATAGGATATTTTGATAAGAGTATCCACCATATAGACTTTCCTTATCCTTGGTCTTTAAAAAGTACAAAACAAACGCCTAAAAATTTTTTTAAAAAAAGTATTAAAAAAAAATTTGGTAGTAATTATAACTTTAGGAAAAATATTTCTGCTATACTCCTTGAAACGTTTCAAGGTTGGGGTGCTATTTTTTATCCAAAAGATTATGTTAAGGAAATTGAAAAGTTTTGTAAAAAAAATAAGATTTTGCTCTGTTTTGATGAAATGCAGTCGGGCTTTTGCAGAACAGGAAAAAATTTTGGTTTTGAACACTACGATGTTAGCCCTGATTTAATTTGTTGCGGCAAAGGAATGGGATCTGGCTTCCCAATTTCAGGGGTAATAACTAATAAGAAAATTATAGAAAATAAATATGTTTCTGGCTTAAGCAGTACACATTCTGCTAATCCTTTGTCTTGTGAAGCCGGTTTAGCAACAATTCAATTTATGAGAAAAAATAAATTAGCAAACAAAACAAAAAATCTAGGTCTTTTTTTTCACAAATTTTTGAAAAAATTGAATAAAAAATATCCTTCAATTGTAAATATTACTTTAGGCAAGGGTTTAATAGGCTCAATTATTTTTAAGGACGCGTTCAATTTAAAGGCACGTGAAATTGCAGATAAATTTTGTAATGAGTGTTTAAAACACAAACTTTTGGTATGTAATACTGGTAGAGAGTCTGTTAAATTAGGGCCTCCATTAATTATAAACAAAAAACAGTTAATTGAAGCACTAAATATTATTGATATAAGTTTAGATAAAACTATAAATAAAATATAAAAATGACCGCTAAAAATATCCGACATGTAGGAATTGTTACAAAAAATTTAAAAAAATCACTCAGATTTTATAAAAATATATTAAAATTTAAAACTGTAAAAAAAATGAATGAGTCTGGTTCAGCATTGTCTAAAATTTTTGCACTTAATGGCACTGAAGTAACAACTGTGAAGATGAAGCCTAAAGATGGAGATAGTATGGTAGAGTTACTTTATTTTAAAAATCCAAAAACGAAAAAAAAAAATAGGAAACGTAAAGTTAAACTATCTAGGATTAACTCATTATGCAATGACTGTAAAAAACATTGATAAATTGTATATTAAATTAAAAAGTAAAGGTGTTAACTTTCTGCACAAACCACTATTGTCTGAAGATAAAAAAGTTAAACTTGCCTTTTGTAAATCTCCTGATAATGTTTTGATAGAAATGGTGCAGGTTTTATAGTTAAAGAATTTTTTCTTGAGTTGTCAAAGTGCCAAATTTTTGAAATAAACCTCTAGAAAATTACTAGATAATTTTTATATAATTATTATATTAAATTTAAATTTAGATGGCTTTAAATGATAAGTAAAAAAAAAAATAATTGCATTAATACCAGCTAGGGGTGGCTCAAAATCTTTACCAAGAAAAAATATATTACCATTGAATGGTAAACCATTAATATCTTATTCGATTGAAACAGCACTTGAAAGTAAATTAATTGATAGAGTAATAGTTTCAACAGATGACGAAGAAATAAAAAAAATTTCAATAGATTGTGGAGCCGAAGTTCCATTTGTAAGACCAAGCAACATATCAAATGATAAAACTACAGATTTTCCAGTTTTTGAACACTGCATTGATACTTTAAAAGATCAAATTGATGTGATAGTTCATTTGACACCAACCTCTCCTGTAAGAAAAACAAAGATAGTAGATGATGCAATTGAAAAATTTATTACAGAGATTGATAACGGGGCTACAAGCTTAAGAAGTGTTAGTTTTCCAAGAGATAACCCTTTTAAAATGTGGACAATAAAAAATAACAAACTTATTAACTTGGTAAAACTCGATGGTGTTAAAGAACCATATAATCAACCTAGGCAAGATTTGCCTCAAGTTTATTGGCAAAATGGATATGTTGATATCACAACCTTTGATACAATAAAAAAATATAAATCCGTAACAGGACCAAATATTTGTCCTTTTATTGTTAATGAAAAGATTTTTGATATTGATCATTTGGAGCAATTAAGAGCAACAGAAAAATTTTTACAAAGTGGTGAATCAACCGAACTTAAAAAACTGCATTTACCTGGGTAATCTATATAAGCAATATGAACTTAGAAAATTATAGAGCAGTTGTTAAATTAACAAATTTATCATGTGATATTAGAGAATTAAAAAATTTTGGAAGATATGATTATTCATACGATATAATCAACTCAGCAACCAGTGTTTTGAGTGTTTTGTTAAAAAATATTAAATCAGACTTTTCTTTGAAGGAAAATTTAATAAAATTTAATTCATTTAATGACATCATTAACAAAGAAATTGATCTATCATATAAAAAAAAACTTCAAGCAATTAATGATAAATTTAAAATAATATCAAAAGAATATAATACCTGTTTTATTGTTCATGGTAGTTTGGGGGATGGTAATTATGTAAAGGGTTGGAGCGACGTTGATGTTGTGTGTTTTCTTTCTGATGAAATTTTAAATAAGCAAGACCTTTTGACAAAATTCAGAAAATCTTGTGAGGGTTTATGGGAATTAATGGTTGATATATGTCCATTCCAACATCACGGAATTCTTTTCTTACCAAAATCTTTTACAAAACATTACGAAAATTCTTTAATGCCAATTCAGGCACTTCAAAAAGGTTGTATAATTGAGCCATCAGGAAAAAATGACCTTGAAATCAGCATAATGTCTAATACAGATCCAATTGAAACAGCAAACTCTCTAATGCTAAGATTAAGTATTGGAGAGGAAGCAATTAAAACTCGTCTTTATAAGCACCATGGAAAAGATGGCACTTACTTAAATATCGATTTTACAAATAAGTCAGATAATATGTATCAACTATTCTCATTGATAAGTTATTTGATGCTTGTTCCAGCCTTGACATTTACATCAATTAATAAGCCATGCTACAAAGCAGACTCTTTCAAAAATATTGATCAAATTTTTTCCAAAAAGAGCTCTCTATTTGTAAATCTTTTGTCATCAATCCGTAAAGATTGGGAAAAAAATTTTAAATTAAACAAAAATAGTATTCCAGATTGGATAACAAATAGATTAGGGAAAAATTTTATGCAGGATGGAAATGAATTAATTAAAGAGTCAATTGAAATTTTTAGAAAGCATCAATGAAGAATGAGTATCAACTAGCTCGCGATATTTTAAGAGCTTCAATTAAAAAATATAATTTCATATCTGATATTTGGGAATTTGGATCATACAAAAACCCTGGTTTATCTGACATGGACTTGATGATTGTTATAAAAGATAAAGCAAACAAATTAACAATAAAAAAAAATTTAGAAAAAATTATTAATGATAATAATATCTCAAAAGCAATGGCACATGCTAATCCTATAATATTACCTTTATCAAATTGTAAGGATGTCTTTTTATGGGATGATATATCAGTTTTTAGTTTACGTAATAATTCAAAAGTTAGTGATCCTTTAAAAGATAAGGTTAAATTAAATTATAGAAATAATGCCATGGTTGTAGATTTTATTTTTGAAAGAATTTACAGAATAAATAAATATAAGAAAAATATTAAGAATTTAAAAGATTTTAGAAAAATACTAGGGGTGTGTAAATCTTTAAGATATTCATTCCTTCGTCTAAAAAGATTAATTGAACTTGAAAAAAAAACATTATCTATATTTAAAAAATTTTCTTCAGTTCTGGATAAAGCAAGATCATCTTATGTTAAAAAAAAGAGCCTAAGAAAAAAAAATACTCAAAAAGTTGTCAAAATAGCTTTTGAAGCAGGTAAATTAGTTGAAAAAGAAATAAGAAATAAAAATCTACCTATTTTCAGGAGCATAAAAGAAAAAAAAATTTTAAATTGCGATTTTGTTTTTCCAGATAATATGGTCTATTCTTTTAATAAAGAATTTAAGAAGAATTCTATAAATAGTATAAATATTCCACCAAGTTTATTATTTCAAATATTAAGCTACTCGCTTGCGAAAGGATCTCTATCTAAATTATTGAAATCCAGTTTTAAATTTAAGCGTAATTTTAATTTTAACGACATACGTTTATGGCATAATGTCTTACTAAAAAAAAATATTCATATTAATAATTACCATAATTTTATTTTGGCTAGAATAAATGCTGCAAATAAATGGTTTGATTTTTTAGTAGAACGAAAGTTAGAATATGGGTTATTTAAATTTGGGTGGTATTTACCTAATAATAAATTTATTAGTTAAAATTACTATTTTGGAAAAAACAAGAAATTAACGGTCTTTCTATAAGAATTTTTTGGTAATTTTGTAAAATCAAAACCATAATTTTAGTTTTTAGTAAAATATCTGTAACCAGTAAAGTGTTTTTGTAAAGTTATATTTTGTTCTTTAATAAACTCATCTATTGCAATTTTCGCACCTATGAAATTATATCCTTTTTTTTTCTTCTTCTCATTATCGAGTAAATATTCATCAAATGTTACAATTCCTCCTTTGACTAGCATCGGGTAAAAAAAATTTAAACATTCTTTATATGATAAATACAAATCTACGTCCAAATGTAAAAAAGAGATAGGTTGATTAAAACCTTTAAATGAGTCTGGAAAAAAACCTTTTTTTAAAAATATTCTTTTAATAAAATCATTTTCACTTATACCATTTCTTAATAGATTTTTTTTAACTAACTCAGTTGTCATCAATTTATAATTCCATTTACTTTTAGAAAATATTTTAATTAAATTTTTATCTTCTTTTTCAGAAAACATTGTCGGAAATCCCTCAAAACTGTCAAAAGCATAAATTTTTTTTTTAGATAATAGGGATAATATTGTTAATGAAAATCCTACCCCTACCCCACATTCAACAATATCGCCATTATCAGGGCATTTTCTAATTAAATCAGATAACAATAAGGCTTTTTTTTCTGGTTGTTGAAGTTTTAAATTTAAATAATGAAGTTTTTTTTTAACTTCATTAGCATATTTCATTTTGTAATATTTGTTTTTTAAAAAACCATTTAAAAACAATTCATCGATTTTTTTTAAAATTTTTACAACCATAAATTATTTTAGTTTACTTTTATTAATTTTTTATGATCAATTCTATACACTTCATCACAGATATTTAATATATCTTTTTTATGTGTAGTAATAATTATTGTCTTAATATTTTTGAGTGACTTGATATCTTCAAGAATGGTATTCTCTGTTTTTTCATCTAATGAGCTTGTAAATTCATCTAAAATTAATATTGATGAATTATGGTATAACGCTCTGGCAATTCCTACTCTTTGTCTTTGACCCCCAGAAATTGATGAACCAAATTCTCCCAAAACTGTTTCATCCTTATTGTTTAAAGAATTAATAAAACTTAACAAATTACTTCTTTTAATTGATTGAGAATATATATCAGGTTCAAAGTTTTCATCATTTTCTTTAAAATTTAATGTTATATTTTTTTTTAGTGACGTATTAAGAATTCTTGTATCTTGAGAAACATATGAACATTTAAATCTATTTTTTTTTTGATCCAATTTATTATTGTCATGATATAAAAATCCATCTGATGTCTCTAAAAGACCACAAATAATCTCTAATAAAGTCGATTTACCACAACCTGAAGGGCCAATTATACCGTAACATTTATTTTTTTTGATTTCAAAATCAAGATTTTTAAAAATCATATTAAGCTTATTCTCGATTTTATAAGAAAAAGATATGTTTTTAAGATTAATAGAATTTTTAAAGTCTATTTCTTCTTTTTTATTGAAGCTAGTTGAGGTAATTTTATTGGATAAATCATATATTCTGTTTAGAGCCTCTTCGTTGAACTTTAATTTTTGAAAAGCTATAGTAAGTCTGGACATCATTGGAATAAATTTTATAGAAGATAAAAAAATAACAATAAATATAGGTAATAAAGATTTAAAAAATTCAAGATTATTTGAGAAGTAAAATATTGCAGAACACAAAGTAGTGATTGCTAACATTTCTGCAATGACAATTAGAGTTTTTGAGATTAAAACAAATTTTCTAGATTGCTCAGTACTTTTAAAAGTGGATTTGTCTACGTAGTATTTAAAATTATTGATTTTATTTAAAACTTTTATAATTTTTAATAAATCAAAAGACTCTTTTATACCTTTTAATCTATGAGTATCATACAGCAATCTCTTATCTCCAATTTTTTTTACATATTTATTTAAAATTATGTAATATAAAATACCTGATAAAAATAATGGTGCAGAAAAAAGCAATATAATAATATCCCCTTGAATAGATAAAAATATGAGAAATATTATTACAAAAACTATATCAGTAATTATTGTAAACATGCTATTTAGATACTTTTGGGTATAATCATTGATTTCTTGAAAAATTATTTTCGTTAGTTCGTTAGAATTATATATTTCTAATGATCCATCAAATATATCTAAACTATTTGAAAAAGATTTTTTTGAGAGATTTACTAAAAGAGAATTCAAGAAACGTTCTAAAAAATAGTTATATATTAAGATAAAAATATTTTTGATTAAGAAAATCAAAAAAATAAAAATAGTACAAAAATAAATTATTTGGATTTCATCAAATTGACTTAAATTTAGAAATTCAAGATTTTGATTATTTGTTATTTTAGTTGGGTCAAAAATTGCATATATAAGTGGAATTATTGAACCGAGTCCAATTAAATCAAAAAAGGATTTAAAAATAAGCAAAGTAAAAATAAACCAAAAAAAAATTCTTTTTTCTAAAGGTACTATTTTATATAGAAGTAATAAGTTTTTCATTTAAGTGTTATGTGTATATATCAAAATTATTTAATTTTAATTAACCAATTAATTTAGGCATAATTTTGTTTAATTAATATTTTAAAATATTAACATATTAACTTTTATTTTTACTTGATATAAATATTATATCTTTTCCAAGTTTTGAAATCGACAAATTATTTTTTAAATTTAGTGATGACATTAATTTGCTAATATTTTTATTTATTTCATCAAGATCAAGTTTTTGATTTTTATGGTCGATTATTTTTTTCAAAAACATTTTTCTTTTGAAGAATAAAATAAGTGTAGTAATTATAGAATTTAAATTTTGTATAAAAAAAAGATAGATAAAAATTTTTAAATTATTATTTTTTATAAAATAACTTTTATTTTTGTAAATTTTATTCCAAATTTCAACTATTTTTGAGCATGAAAGTTTTTTATCAGTATAAAGCATTCTATTATTAACTAAGTTTTTTTTATTTTTTAAAATTATGAACTTCTTGCTTTTAAATAATTTAAAAAAACTTGTCTCGTTATATACGTTAATAGAGATTTTCTTAATAAACTGACCGAAAGGATGCTTGATAGATTTAATTGGAACATAGTTAATTATTGGAACATTACTTATATAACTCTCCATTGCGCTAGTACATCCGTCCTGAACGACTAATTTTGCGTTTCTAATATAAGTTGATAAATCACCTTCAGATTTGACAATAACATTCTTTTGATCCTTAAATTTATCAGTCCAATATTTAACATTCTCAGTTGGATGAGGTCTAACAAAAATTACTTCATTTGAAAATTCTTTTGAAAATTTTTTTATCAAATGTGTAAATTTTTTCATAGACTTTAATTGATACCTTAAAAACTTTATTTCTTGTTTTCTTATATTTGGAGCTCTTTTATAATAATTTGCTTTTTCTCTTCTTCTTATAAGCTCTTTATATGAATAGACATTATTTGGATAATTAAAATTTGACACAAACAACACATAATTTTTATCAATTATATTTTTTTTCCAAAACATATCAAATTTTTTCTTCCAAAGATCAACTCTTGGTGACCCTGAGATGAAAAAAATTTTTTTTTAAATTTATTTTTCATGTGTTTATAATCATATTTACCCCAGCAGAAATATGCATCACATAAATTTAGATCATTTTTTTCAACACGAGGTTTGATGAACAGCTCATCAAAGTTACCTTCATCAATGACACCATGTTCTTGGTCTATAGAAGTTATCAAAAAATTATTTTTTTTTAATTCTTTGTGAAAATTTGTTTTTTCAATATCGTGGGTTAAACTTTTAGTATGGAAAATTCCTGGGGAAATTAATTTTTTTTCATGCAAGAGATTAAAAACTTTATTTGAACCAATGTATATTTTAAAATCCTTATTAGCTGCTATAATTGATAATAATAAATTACTAAGGAATTCCCTTTTATAAAATTCATAATATATGTAAATGTACTTGTTCATTAATTTTCAGATTTTACAAATTTATATTTTTTAAAATTAAAAAATTTTTATTTTTAAAAAAATACTTTTTTAGGACAAATCTATGTCATTGTTCAATTTTTTATTTTTGAATATTTAATTATAATTTTTTTAAGTTCATTTACTTTTAAAAATTTTGAATTATTTCCACTTGTGTACGAAAATCTTTTACTTAGTTTTTTAAATTTTTTTTTATAATATTTTTTTAATTTATTTTCTGGATTAACTAATATTGCATAGTATTTGCCTAAATCGTAACAATTTTGAGACTCATGATAACTTATAAGCTCTTCACTTATTTTTTCACCTGGTCTAATGCCAATGATTTTGGTTTTACACTTTTCGTCAATAGCTTTTGCAAGATCCATTATTTTGAAGCTAGGCAACTTTGGAACGAAAATTTCCCCACCAACACTTTTATTTAGAGACCATAAAACCATCTCTACTGCATCATCTAATTCCATGTTGAATCTTGTCATAAGTTTATCGGTAACGGTAAGTGCACCTTTTTTTTTTTGATTTAGAAAGTGGGGTATAACCGAACCCCTGCTACCAACAACATTTCCATATCTAACAACACTAAATTTAATTTCATTTAATCCCTTAATATTATTTGCTGTTAAAAACAATTTTTCAGCACATAACTTTGTTGCCCCATATAAATTTATAGGGGTAACAGCTTTGTCAGTAGACAACATTATTACTTTTTTGACTTTTTTTAATAAACAAGCCTGTATGAGGTTATTTCCTCCGACTATATTAGTATTTATAAATTCAAATGGATTATATTCTGCGGCTGGTACTTGTTTAAGTGCAGCGGCATGAATTACATAATCTACTTCGTTTAATGCAAAATTAAGTCTATCCTTATCTCTAATATCTCCAAGCAAAAATCTTATATTTGGATATTTTTTGGGTGGATACAACAAAGACATTTCATATTGTTTTAATTCATCTCGAGAAAAGATAATTATTTTTTTTATCTTTTTAAATTTATTGACAATAGTTTTAACAAATCTTTTACCAAAACTACCTGTTCCTCCTGTAATGAATATAGTTTTATTATTTAACATATTTATCTAAGTAATTATTTATACTAAATATAATTTTTTTTTGAGTACTTTTACCTAAATTATAAAAAATTGGAATAGATACCTCTTTTTCGTAAAATTGCTCAGTGATAGGGAAGTTTTTACTCTCAAATTTAAGGTGTTTTAAAAATTTTTGTTTATAAAGCGGAGTATAGTGAACTTGTAGCTTTAGTTTTTTTTTTAACATTTCTTTAAAAAATATTTTTTTATCTAATTTCAAAGACTTAAAATCTATCAACAGAGGATATAAATGATAACTGTGTGTAAATCCTTTTTTAACTTTTGGTATTGATAAAAATTTATTCTTTTTAAATTCATGATCGTAGAAACTTGCTATTTCTCTTCTTTTTTTTATAAATTTATTTAATTTTGCCAATTGACTAATTCCTAATGCACATTGAATGTCAGTTAATCTATAGTTATATCCAAATTTATCAACTTGGTATCTCCAAATACCAAATCTTTTTGAGATTTTGGAATTTTTTTCCATACCATGATTTCTAAATTTTTGAATTTTTTCATTTATGTTTTTAACATTAGTTAGAATCGATCCACCTTCACCAGTTGTAAAACTTTTAACTGGATGATAGCTTTGTGTTACGATATCACAATATTTTGAAGTATATTTTAATGATCCATCAATTTTAGATCCCATTGCATGACAGTTATCATTAATTAGCCAGATACGATATTTTTTTTTTAAATAGTTTAATGATTTCCAATCACAAGGATGTCCGGCATAATCAACTCCGATTATTGCTTTTATATTTTTGTTTTTCTTTAAAGTATCCTCTGTTTTATTTAAATCTATTGTATAGTCAGTTGCATCTATATCAACAAATTCAGGTAATAAGTTATTCATTAAAATAGAGCTTGCTGTTGAAACAAATGTTAGTGGAGAAGTCAAAATCTTTTCGTTATTTTTTAAATTTAAACTTTTTATAGCTAAATGAAGTGCTGCAGTTCCATTAGACAAAACGGAACAATGATTAAACCCAAAATATTTTTTTAAATCTTTTTCAAAATTTTTTACTGTTATACCTTGAGTAAGATTTGACGATTTGAGAACTTTGATAACTGCTTGTATGTCTTTTTTATCTAAATGGTGTTTACCATAAGTAATATACATAATTTATATTTTTTCATAAAGGTTTTACAACCTCTTGATTTAAAATGAAAGACATATTAGAGTTAAATGATGGCTTCAAAAAAAAAGATTTTTAAAAATTATTTAAAAAAAAATGATGCATACTTTACTCACGCTTACGAAGCTCCCAACGTAGAAAGTTTTATTTTTAGATTTTATGGTAGAATATTAACCCACGATTTTAATATTACAGGTAAAAATAAAGAAAAAGTTTTTGATTTTGGTTGTGGCAGAGGTGGAAATTTAAGTTTGTTTCATAAAAAAGGTTTTAAAGTCTTTGGAGCAGATATAGCAAAAAAAGATATTTCTATTGCTAAAAAAACTATGCCATCTAGAAAAAATTGTTTTAAAGTTATTGATCCAAAGCCAAAAGAAGAATTGATTTTTTTTAAAAATACTAAATTTGATATAGTAATTTGTATTCAAACTTTAATATTTTTATCAGATTCTGATATGAAAATTGCTATTGAAAATATATATAAAAATATGAACAAAGGTGCAATTTTATATGTATCAATGGATGCTTATAGTCATTATTATCGAAAGAATGCCAAATATATCAAAGATGGGCTATGGAATGTAAAATTTGATAACGGTAGGGTTAAGTACGATATTTTTGTTAACTATACTCGAAATAAAAACCACATGAAAAGAAGATTTAAACTATTTAAACCTATATACATTGATAGTTATGACATGCAATTTAGACATGAAGGAAGTGAAAAAAGATATACATTTTGTGGCATAAAAGAATAAACTAAATTTTAGTGAAGTACTCGAAAAAAATTGGCCTTGTAATTCAAGTAAGATCATCATCAGTTAGATTTAAAGATAAGTTTTTGAAAAAAATAAATAATCTTAGTATTACAAAATTTCTTATATCAAGGCTTAAAAAATTAAAAAAGAATTATAAAATAATCATTGCAATACCCTCAGATGATAAGAAAATTTACTCTCATGTAAAAAGTTTAAAAGAGATTGAAATTTTTAAAGGGAGTAAAAACGATGTTTTGGATAGATATTACAAATGTAGTTTAAATAAAAATTTAGATACAATTATAAGACTTACAGGTGATAATCCTTTAATCGATATAGAAATTTTAGAAAAAAGTATAAAAAAACATATCAAATTAAAAAAAATATTTACTACAAATTGTATCAACAGCACATTTCCAAATGGGTTTGAATTCGAAATTATTAATAAAGAACTTCTTTATGGGGCTTGGAAAAATTCATACAAAAAATCTGATAGAGAACATGTAACACCATACATCTATAGATTAATTAATAATAAAAAACTACCCGAAAAAAAAGTTTTGAAAATATTAAGTCATGATTTGAAATATAGACACCTAAGACTTACTATTGATAAAAAAATTGATTTGGATGTTGTAAGAAAAGTTTATTATCTTCTTAACAAAGAAAAACTTAAAATAAATTTTAAGAATATAATTTATATATTTAAAAAAAATAAAAAAATATATTCAAAGAATATGAAAGAAATTAGAGACGAAGGATATAAAATAAGTGTTTTAAATGATAAAAAAAAATAAAGTTTTAATATTTAAGGTAACCTCATCAAAACAAATTGGTAGCGGACATATTTATAGATGTTTGAAAATTGCTAAAAGAATTAAAATAAAAAAAATTTACTTTTTTACAAACAATTTTAAAGGAAATTTTAATTTCCTAATTAAGAGTTATAAAATATTTATTTTAAAAAATAACGAAAATAAATTTAATAATAGCATTGATGCCAATGAAACAATTACTTATTTAAAATCTATTAAAGAAAAAAAAATTTTTATTTTGGATAATTATTTCCATAATTTAAATTATCAAAAGAAAATATCTAAATATGTCGATAAATTAATAATTATTGACGATTATTTAAAAAAAAATTTCTGTGATATGTATATAAATGAGAACTTTTACTCGAAAAAAATAAGCACAAATCTTTTTTTAAAAAAAAATTGTAAAAAATTTATAGGTCCAAATTATAGCTTTATTGTTAGCAAAAGACTAAAAAAAATAAGAAAAAAAAAAATCAATTTATTTTTGTTTTTCGGTGGATATGATTTAAATAACTTAAGTTTTAAGATTTTAAAATATTTAAAAGAAGATAGAAAACTATATTTTCGACTAGTCTTAAATGATTTAAAGCTAAAAAAAAAAATAAAACGACTTAACATTAAAAATTTAAAAATTTATAAACAAGATGTAAATTTTTATAATATTTTGAGGTATTGTAATTTTGCAATAATATCTGGAGGATCAACTGTTTGGGATATTCTTTACAACGATATACCTTTGATAACAATTCCTACTGCTAAAAATCAAATAAGAAATTTAAAAGAATTGAGTAAAAAAAATAAAATTTTTCTACTATATAAAATAAAAAATAAAAAAAACTTTAATAATTTTTTTTATAAATCTTTAGTAAATAAAAAAATTTCTAAATTAGATATTAGTTGCATTGGTATAAAAAAAATTGTAAAAGCAATTGAAAGTTGATGACCTCTTCAATCAAAATAAACAAAAACGTAATCTCAAAATCTAATTATCCATTTATCATAGCTGAAATGTCGGGTAATCATAAAAAAAGTCTTAAAAGAGCATTAAAAA
>MDTG01277297.1_pt1 | contig 17186 bp, 13 predicted proteins | sample 811421 | NCBI WGS metagenome assembly MDTG01 (sample SAMN05326645, study PRJNA326480) | marine metagenome | isolation source: seawater | place: Pacific Ocean: South East | collected 2011
GCTATCACCCACCTTAAAATCGTCATCGTCATCTTCATCTTCATCTTTATCATCATCATTCATACTGCCTATACTATCACCCACCTTAAAATCGTCATCGTCATCGTCATCGTCATCGTCATCATTATTCTCATTTGAACCTCCTATTAATGAAATACTTTCTCTTTTTTCGTTTTCCTCTTCTTCCTCGTCATCATCATTTCCAATAAAAAAATCTAAAAGTTCATCATCGTCTTCCTCTTCATCATCTATATTATAATTTAAATCTAGATTTTTACTAGAAAATGGAGCTGTTTCGGTAAATTTCTTTTCTGTTACTGCTACAATTTCTTTCACTTTGTCTTCTTTTAGTTTTTTTCCTTTACATAATTCATTAATTTTAGATTCATATTTTTCTATATTTATATTTTGAGATACACAGATTATAAAATTTATATATTTCTTAATAATTTCAATATATTTTAAATTAGTTATATTAGATAAATTAATGTTAATATTATTAGAAAACCTTTCTTGGATTATATTTACATAAATACCAGGATTATTTTTAATTCTTAATTGTTTTTTTCCCCCATTTCTCTCCATTTGAAAATCTGCTATTTTTGCTAATATAATCTCTCGAGCTTTGGTTGGATCTATTCCAAATGAATCTATCATAGCTGATTCTATATTCTGCATTATTACACCTTTGTTAAATAATTCTATTATGAACGCATCTTGTGCTGTCATTTCATCATAATTTGAAACTCTTTTACAACGCATTTCAATACCTTTCGATAATTTATCTTCCATTACGTTAAAAATACAAGAAATACATTTTATAATATTATTAATATCGATATTAAGAGAAATACTCGTTGAATAGGTATATTCTATATTAACTAAATCTATATTATTTGAATATATAGTTTCAAACAATTGTAAAGATAATCCAATTGTTTCCAAAAATTGCTTTATTAATAATAATATCGGGTTACAGTGTTTTTTTATTAATTCATTTATTTCTGTTATAGATACTGAGTTATCTAATGTTAAATTTAAATTTATTTTACTATTTGAAAATATTTCTATTATACAATTTCCTTCTTCAAATACTATATATATACCAATACTGTTTTCTTTTATTATTTTTGATACTAGTCTTCCAATAGCTGTTTTATTTAAATATGGTACTTTATTACCTGAAATTGCTGTATTTGGAGCATATAGACGTAATAATTTATCATCTTTATTATTCATTGTTAATTTTGTAAAAGGTAACGAATCATTTGTATTTAGTATTTTAAATATAGAATCAATAGGTATTGAAAATGTATTATTTTGATACATAGTTAATTCAATTAATTTTATACCTTCTTTATTGTAATTAACAATTGAACCTTCATCATCATTTATTTCATTTACCAAATCTATTATTTTAACATTTTTAATAAATGAATTTGTTATTGTTTTATTTGTATCATCTATTAATTTTATTTTATTATCTAGTAATTCATTTAATGTAGATATACCCTTATTAAATAAAAAAGGGAAATATAATTTTATCGTTGAATTTACATATTCTGTGGTACGATCTTTTATTGATTCCAATAAATCTTGTGCCATAACTAAATAAATAATATTATTTTCTATCTCTCCGAAATCAAGAATAATATTTTTATTTAATGTAGATAACATATCTTCAGAAAATTTTATAAATCCTTCATCGTATTCAATGTTATCATAAGGATTAACTGTAAATAAATATTTACTTGTGCTTGTGACAAATTTATTAACCAAGGATTTTTTAATTAATTTGTTTTCATCTAAATTTAAAGTTTTTAAATCACTATAATCATATATTTCTTTTTTTTCTAAAGAATCTAGATTTACATCATAAATATTTAATAAATGATTAAAAAGACGTGTTTGTGTCAATTCTAATTTATCATTATCTGTTAGTTCATTATATATTTCTATAGCACTAGAATTTTCATTAAAAATAGAAAATAAATACATTTCATCTATTGAAACAGTTTTTTCTAATGCGACTACTATTTTTTTTTTTATAATATCTATAGAATCATCGTTTCTAATAATACTATCATGAAATTTTACAGTTATTTTTTTTTTTATAATAAAGTCTATTTCATCTTGTGAAAATATTTCTTTTATTTCAACAGCGTCAGGTGATTGTCTAAATAAATTTAAAATACTACTTTTATAAAAAACGTGTATTTCTTTTGTTTCTTGACCCTTTAAAATATGTACCTTGAAAATGTTTTTCATATATATATAAAACTAGTATTATATTTTATATATATATATGCACTTTAAACTTATAGTTGCTATGTGTAATAATCGAGGTATCGGGGATAAAAATAAACTACCTTGGTCGTTTTCGTGTGATATGAAATATTTTTCTAGAGTAACGCGTGGAAATGATAAAAATGCAATTATTATGGGAAGAAAAACATTTGAAAGTATTGGGCGTGTATTACCTAAACGTCATAATATCATATTATCTACTACCAAATCACCTAAAACAGAAGATAACATTGTTTTTTTTGATAATATATCATCCATTATAAGTTTTTGTAAAGAAAAAGATTTTCATGATGTATGGGTTATAGGTGGTGAATCTATTTACAAACAATTTCTTGAAAGTAATAATTTAATTAAAGAAATATATATTACAAAGATAAATAAGGACTACAATTGTGATTCTTTTTTTCCAGAATTAGATGAAAAATATAAATTAATTTCTAATTCCGCAACAAAAGAATCTGATACTATTTTAAATTTTATGGTATACTCACTCTTATAAATCAAAATATGGATTATCAGTTATAGACATTCCACAATATTTTTTTGGATTTTTTGCATAATCAACTGGATCATATACACCAATTTCCTTTGCTTGTTCTATTAAAAACTTAAAATTTTGCCAATATTCATCAGTATGACCTACCTTTTCTGTTCCTATATGTGCTAATTCATGTAATGCTACAAACATTAATGTATTTTCATCTATTAATTTACCACTTCCATCTTTATTTTTATCTAAACAAAATGCTAATTTTTCTCCTTTGTTTTCACTGTAAGCAGTGTGTTCGCTTGTAGGAAGAGTTTCCTGAATCTTTTTTGGGTTATATCTCTCTTCTAATAATTTTGTAATTTTGTTGTCTGGTAAATTTTTCTTCATATGATACACTACTTCGTTTAATTTTTTTGTAGTTCTTGCTAATAAGTTTGCTGCCATTTCCAATTTTGATCTTTCTCGCACACAATAAGTATTTCCATCTTCTTTTGATATAATACATTTTAGTTGCAAATAATCTGATTCTTCATAAAACTTAAGTAATATTAAAAAAACTAATCCTATTAATATTAATGATAGGTAATCCATTATTATTAATATTAGAAATTATTATTTTAAAAATTTATGAGCCTATTTCAAGAGTTTTTCTCATAGTGTCGCTTTCAATAGTAGATTGTAACCAAGGACCAGTATTTCCACGAGGATTTGCTGGCTCTGAACGCAATTGAAGATTAGGATTTCTAAGACTCTGAGACTGTTGTCCGTGATGGTATCCAGCATTCAATAGATTTACATTGGAAAGACTGCCTTGTCCTGTAGGATTAATCTTAGCCCATGCACTGTTAGCATCATTTGGTAATAGAGATTCTGGATTCTCCATTGCTTTTTTATTACAGTCCGGAGTACTGCATGTGGTTCCCTTCATACCTGAAACCGATGCGTAATCACTGTTTTCGCCTAAAGGTTGTGAAGGCATAACACCTCCCGTATTATCCTTTACATTTACATTTTCATTAGATTCATCTTTACTCAATCTTCCACCCATTGTGTCCGTTATGTTATTAAAACCGTTAGAATAACTTCCTAGTAATGCCACAAATAATATAATTAGCAAAAAAGTCATTGGTCCAAAAATTTTACCATTTCCGAAAAAATTCTGTAGAGACGATAGGATTGTCTTCATTATATAAAATGTATGATAAAAAATTTTTAAAATTAATAATTATCATTTTACAAATTTGTCAATAAAATCATCCAATTCATCATCACTATTATCAATATCTTCAATCATATAATTTGATTTTATCTTTTTAGATTCTAAATATGCTTCTAATGCTTGACGTTTAAGTTTTTTTGCTTTGTCTCGTGATTGCTTCCATATTTCAAAATAAACATCTTGCGGATTTTTTATTTTAAAGTCTGCATTATCTAATTCATCTAAATCTAATTGAACTTCTTCTAAATATTCATCATTTTTATTATATTTGTAATTACTTTCATCATTATCTTCGCTATCATATTCACTATCACTATGGTAACTATCGTTGCTATTATCTCTAATAAGATTATCATTTTTTACTTCAGTTGTATCTTTTATAACACCTTCTTCATCATCATCACTTAAAGTAATATTATCGATAGAATTTTCATCATCATTTATATCTAATTCATCATTATCTGTTTTCTCTAAACTTAATTCATTATTTGATCCATCTATTAAATTATTTTGTGATACATCTACTAAATTATCTGACCCATCTACTAAATTATTATCTGACCCATCTAATAAATTATCTGACCCATCTACTAAATTATCTGACCCATCTACTAAATTATCTGACCCATCTACTAAATTATCTGACCCATCTATTAAAAGATCTTTATCAATAGTGTTATTATTATTATTTTTCACTATATCAGTGTCTATATTTATCAAACAACTATTGAAGTTACTTTCTTCTTCCATTATCATAACTTGCTTTAAAACCATTTCTAATTGAAAAGATCTAGATGAAAATTTTACACCTTGAATTTCTAATAAAGGTGTAATTTTTACATTCTCTTTTATTTCATCTGCATCTACTTTTTCACCTTTTTTATTATAACATGATAATAGTGCCTCTGAAATACGCTTGTTGTATAATATATTGACTCTTACTAAATAAAATTTACCACTTTTATATACTCTTATAGGTGATGTAAAATGATTTTCTATATCTTCTAAATCTAAGTCATTGTCAAACCAAGATTTCCTTTTATTGTAAATTAAATTACATATGTTTTTTTCTAAATCTTCAAACCATTTAATTATTTTTTCATCCTCATTTGTAAACATTAAATCACAATAAGCCTTCTTTTCAGTTACTATAATTCCTTGCTTTGTTAAACATTTTGTACTCTGAACATATACCGGTTCACCTGAGTAATTAAGTTTTGTAAAATATGTTCCTCCTGCTCCTTGTAATCCAGTAGGATGAGATAGCGTTAAATTATTAAAAACAAAAGAACTATCCGTTTTTTTTATGTTATTCATTATTGAATAATAAATATAATTTTTAAAATATTCAAACTATTTGCGAAAAAACAATGTTAAAAAAAATACTTTATATAAATAATGGATAGCACTAATATTTTATATCAAAAATGTTTTGAATTTTTAAAAAAAGAAGAAGTTAAAACAGAGATTAAATTATTTATGAAACCTTTTATTGATTTAATAATACAGGAATTATATCCGTATATTTATTTATCCCTTTTATTTGTTATCATAAGTTTTTTTTTAATTTTAGGAATATTTGTATTATTATGGAGAAATAAAGTTATTTTAAATAGAAACATAATATAAATATGAGTTTTGAAAAAAGTATACAATCATGGGTCTCGTTAGATAATGAATTAAAAATATTAAATAATAAGACCAGAGAATTAAGAGAAAAACGAAATTTAGTATCAGATTCTATTATTAAATACGTCCAAACAAATCGATTAGATAATTCTGTTGTTGAAATTAGTGACGGACAATTGAGATTCGCTAATGTTAATTCACAACAAACTCTTACTTTTAAATTTTTAGAAAATACTTTAAAAGAACTATATACTGATAATGAAGTTAAAAAAATTATTAATTATATTAAAAGTAAAAGAAACGTGCAACAACATATGGACATTAAGCGGTTTTCTTCTAATTAATTTATATTTATTAATGTATATGGCCCTTAAAAAAAAAGACTTTATCTTATACCGTGAAAATTCAAAAATTAAAAGTGGCGGATATACTGTAAATTCTATTTTACTCCATAAAAATAAACCTGCACTATCCTCTATAAAAAAAAATGTAAATCAAGACCAATCTGGTGGTGGTAATGATAAAATAAATAACTTGTTCAATGATATGGCTATACCCGCTGGATTATTATATATGAATCCTACCCCTAATCCATTTACATACAAAATTAACAACAACGGTTCAGAAATTTTACCTGATTCTATACATGATGAATTATTAAAATTAGTAGATAATGAAGATAAACAAAAATTTAATATAAAAACACGAAAAAAATGGGGTGGAAAAAATATCAAAAATACAGAACGTAAAAGAAAAACAAGAAGAAATTTATAAATTAAAAATTGAATATAATTAAAGAATAATAATTATATTCAATAATGGAATACACTTGCAAATTATACGATTTTAAGTTTGATGATGCTAAAATAGATTCAGGTTCTGACTCAGATGAACAATCATCCACAAATTTTTGTATTCAACTTTTTGGTATTAACGAAAAAGGTCAAACCTATTCTATATGGGTTAAGGATTTTACTCCTTTCTTCTATATTAAAATCCCTGAAATATGGGAAAAAAATCAGGTTAAGAAATTTAAAAGCCATCTAGAGGATAATCTTAATCTTAAAGAGGATGATATTACTGATATAAAAATCGTTAAAAAGAAAAAATTATACGGATTTGATGGTAACAAAGAACATAGTTTTATTGAAATTAAGTTTATTAATATGATGACCTTTTATCGTGTTAGAAAAATATGGTATAATTTTAAAAAAAATAAGGAAAAGATACTAAAACCAGAAGGATATTATTATCAAGGAAGCTTTCTTGAATTATATGAATCTGATATCCCTCCATTACTTAAATTCTTTCACGTTAGAAATATTAGTCCTTCTGGATGGATATCATTACCTAAAAAATATACTAAAAAACATCTTAGAACAACTACTTGTGATTATGAATTGGTTATTTCATATAAAAAAATAATTCCTTTACAAAAAGAAACCCAGGTTCCTTATAAGATATGTAGTTTTGATATTGAGGCTGATAGTAGTCATGGTGATTTTCCTCTACCAATTAAAAGTTATGAAAAATTAGTCTCGAATATTATTGACCTATACGAAAAAGGTACATATAAAAGAGTTGAAGATATAAAAACACTAATAAGTAGAGCAATATTAACTGCATTTGGATATGATGAATTAAAATATATAGATACCATTTATCCTATAACAAATCCTAAATTAGATAATATAAAGTCATTGATTAATAATATTTTCAAATTTAAAATAGATGATAGCATAAATAAAACACTAGAAAATTATAGTAAATTAAATATTTTACGTAATTATGTTATTGATGATGAGTATGATACTATTAATGATAATGTAAACAAAAAAAAAAGCACTATAATAAAGGATATGTGTATATGTGAATATATGCTTTCAAATTCTATTGAAAAATCTGAAAAATCATCAATGTTGTTAGCAATTTTAAAAAAATATCTACCTCGTGTAAAAGGCGATAAAGTCACTTTTATTGGTTCTACATTTCGTCGATATGGAGAAGACAAACCATATCTTAATCATATTATTGTTCTTGGTGGATGTAGTAAAATAACCGAAATAGATAATTGTGTTGTCGAAAGTTGTGAAACTGAAGAAAAGGTACTACTGGCTTGGACTAATATTATTAGACAAGAATGTCCTCAATTTATTTTGGGATATAACATATTTGGTTTTGATTACCCGTTTATGGTTGATAGAGCTACTGAAAATAATTGCGATAATAAATTTTTAAATATGTCTTATATAAACGATAAACTATGCGAAATAAAAGAATCTAGTATTGTTTTAGCTAGCGGACAACACGATCTTAAATATATAGATATTCCTGGAATAGTTCAAGTAGATCTATATAATTATTTCAGGCGTGATTTTAATTTGGATTCATACAAACTAGATTATGTATCGGGTTATTTCATTAGCGGAAGCATTAAAAAAGTAGATTTAAATTATTCTTCTAATCAAACAATCATTGAAACCCAAAATACTGTAGGACTTGAATTAAATTCATATATTCATATTGAAGAATCAGGACATAGTTCAGAATACTATAAAGATGGAGCAAAATTCAAAATAGTATTTTTGGATAAAGAAAATAATGTATTCCACATTGAAGGTCTCGAAACTCCTGATAGCAATAAATATTTAAAATGGTGTTTAGCTAAGGATGATGTAGGACCAAAAGATATTTTCAGATTATCTAAAGGAAGTGATGATGATCGCGCGGTTGTTGCAAAATATTGTATTCAGGATTGTAACCTAGTTCATGAATTATTTAAAAAAATAGATATTATGACTGGATTTATTGAAATGGCTAAAATATGTAGTGTTCCTATTAGCTTTTTAGTTCTTAGAGGACAAGGAATTAAACTTACAAGTTTCATTTCAAAAAAATGTATGGAAAAAAATACACTTATGCCTACTATTCAAAAAAAATCTAATGATGATGGATATGAAGGAGCCATTGTTCTCGAACCTAAATGTAATTTATATATGGATGATCCTGTAGCTTGTGTAGATTATAGTTCTCTTTATCCATCATCTATGATTAGCGAAAATCTTTGTCATTCAAGCAAAGTATGGACTAAAGAATACAATCTAGAAAATAAAATTATTGAAGAAACTGGAGAAACGAATGATGAAGGTGAATATATTTATGATAACCTTCATGGATACAAATACGTTGATGTGACTTATGACACATTTAAATACGTTAGAAAAACGCCTTCAGCAGCCGCTACAAAAGTTAAAAAAGGATACAAAATATGTAGATTCGCCCAGTACCCTAATGGAAAGGCTGTTATGCCTTCAGTTCTTGAAGAATTGCTTGCCTCCAGAAAAGCTACTAAAAAACAAGCTGCTAAAGAAAAAGACCCCTTCATGAAAAACATTTTAGACAAACGACAGTTATCTATCAAACTTACCGCTAACTCTTTATATGGAGGAACTGGTGCTAAAACAAGTAGTTTTTATGAAAAAGATGTTGCTGCTTCTACAACTGCTACTGGACGGAAACTTCTCATTTACGCACAACGTATTATTGAAGAAGTATATGGAGATACCATTTGTGTATCTAAAAAATATGGTAAAGTACGTAGTAAAGCTAAATATATTTATGGAGATACTGATTCCGTATTCTTCTGTTTCTATTTTGAAGAACTTGATGGAACACCTATTAAAAATAAAAAAGCTTTGGAATTAACCATTGAGCTCGCACAAGAAGCTGGGGAAATTGCCACTAAATTTCTTAAAAAACCACACGACCTTGAATATGAAAAAACATTCATGCCATTTTGTCTTCTTTCTAAAAAAAGATATGTTGGTATGCTTTATGAATTAGACCCTGAAAAATGTAAAAGAAAATCTATGGGTATTGTTCTTAAACGTCGCGATAATGCACCTATTGTAAAAGATGTTTATGGAGGTATTATTGATATTCTTATGAAAGAACAAAGTATTACAAAATCTATTGATTTCTTAAAAACTATGCTACAAACTATTGTTGATGGAAAAATACCTATTGAAAAATTAATTATTACTAAATCCCTCAGAGGAAATTATAAAAATCCCTTGCAGATCGCACATAAAGTTCTCGCTGATAGAATGGGTGAAAGAGACGCTGGTAATAGACCTGGACCTGGTGATAGAATTCCATTTGCTTACTTTGTAAATAAAGATAAAAATTGTCTTCAAGGTGATAAAATTGAAACACCCACTTTTATTAAGGAAAACAATTTAACTCTTGATTATTCTCATTATATTACAAATCAAATTATGAAGCCAGTTCAACAAATTTACGCTCTTGTATTAGACAAATTACCTTCATTCGCTGAAAAACCTTTGAAACAAAGACGATTTAATAAAGAGCTCGATAGTTACAGAAATACGATGGAACCTGATAAAGCTTCTAAAAAAATAGAACAAGTCAAAAATAAATTAGTTAAAGAACTATTATTTGATAAATATATTTCAAAATGTATCGAACAACGAAATATACATAGTTATTTTACTATATCAAACCCATAATTTATTATCTTACAATTATATATTATGGATAAATGGTACGATAATTTAAATAAAGCCCCATGGACACCACCCAGTTGGGTTTTTGGAGTAGTATGGTCTATCTTATATGCTTTTATGACACTATCTCTTTTTTTAGTATGGACTAACAAAAAATGTTTTCCTTTTTGTAAAGAATTAGTTTATTTTTTTATACAATTGTTTTTTAATCTAATGTGGACTCCTCTATTTTTTCAATACAAAATGCCTGAATTAGCCTTATTAGATTTAATGGCTACCTATTTATTTACTTATTTAACTTACGAACAATTTAATAAAATTAATAAATTTGCAGCATTTTTATTAATCCCTTATCTCGCATGGTTATCATTAGCTTTTACATTAAATTTATATATAGTATTAAATAACTAATTGGTTTAAAAAATTATTATTATTATTAACATTATATGACGTTTAATGCAAGTGATAATAAAAAAATGCTATGGGACCTTTTAGAAGAAAATGGAAATTTTTCTGGTATTAGACCTTCCTTCTTTAAAAATATTAATTATGAATTCGATAATACTATTAATGAAATAGATAGAATTACAAACAACCTATCACTCATAGAAAAAAATAAAAAATTTATTCAAAATTTCACATATAAATTAAAAACATTTACTAGTAGTCCAACAGAAAATTTCTCTTCATTTAATGACAACTATAGTTTAGATACACAAAAATTTAAACAAATACGACAAGAACAATTAAATGACGATTTTAACAAAAAAAAGACAGAAATGGATGATTTATTAATAGCAAAAAAACCTAATGATATTAATTTCGCCGAATTAGGTGAAGATGAACCTATTAAAGATATTGATAGCATATTAGAAAAAACCATACAACAGAGAAATCTAGATATTGATAATATTACAGCTGAATCATATGATAAAAATAAAGCTGAAAAATGGATTGGAAATGAAAAAAAAATTACTTTTAAAGAACAGCCTGAAAATATTGTAATTGAAAGTACTGAGATAACATCAAATTTAACAGATAATTCTATTACTTTACCTGTAGAAAACAATATAATTCTTGATATGTTACAAAAAATATTAACAAATCAAGAAGAAATATTAATTAAATTAAATAATTTACATACTCCTAAAATTATTGATCGGTAACTGGTAAAAGATGCTCGTTTTCTTTTATTTGACCTGATTGTTTTAATTCTTTTATTCCACCAACACCACCCATTCCCCCACCTTCGTGCGTATGATCCATATCATGTGTATGATTATTATATTTTGGACCTAATTCATTATTTACTATTTCTTTTATTTTTTTTATTCCCTCTCCATCTTCTTTTTCATCATCATCTATCAAATTTGCTAAGTTTTTCATTTTTTTCATTGTTTCTAAGACTTGTTTATTGAAAAATATATCATTTATTAAACATAACAATATCAAAATTGCTAAAAATAAACATATTGTAGAATCGTTTTTTTTTATGAAATCGAATACTTGTTTCATTGTATATATATAATTAATAATATTTTCTTATTGTGTAAAATATTATTATAGACTTATTAATTGAGTATATGGTTTAGGTAATTCAGGTTTTTTTGATGCATTTGTTGTAGATGCGGTATTAGCAGCATTATCAGCTGCTACTAAATCACTTTTTGATATTAAATTAGCATTTACTGCTCCAAATAACGTATTTACCGGTAATTTACCAGCTGTTACTAGTCCATTAACTATTTCTTCTGCACCAGCTACTGTTGTTCCCGCACCACTAATAACATTAGCTCTTCCTGTTGCAGGATCATATATTGCATATAATCCACCTCCTAATGCTTGAACTGTTCCACCCGCAACACTTAATGCTCCTGAACCAGATTGAACTGCTCCTTGCGCTACTCCACCAATAGCATCAGCCATCCATCCAATTACCCCATCCATATTTCTATAATCTATATCATTATTACGAGTTTCTATTCCTGTATTATCAAGTGTTCCTTGACTCCCTGGTTCTATTACGCAATCTTCTGAATTATATGTTTCATATGTATTTTCATTAAATTCTGGAGCCCAGTATTTAACAGGATCAAAAGTTGTTTTATTTAAATATAATCTACCAGGAATACAGTTACCACAATTACTTTTAGAATAACAAGTAGAAACATCTTGAGAATCTCCTGGCTTACAAGTAGGATATATATTCTTATAATAATATGAAACATTATCTATTGTTTGTGTTGGAAGATCTAAACCACTACCCGTATTATTGCCTGTATATCCAGGAGGAGTTTCCGGATTTTTACATTTATTAAATCCACAATTAGTGGTATCGCACCCTACTCTAGTAAGTTCAATATTACTCCATTTAATTTGTTTATCAGATTCACCTTTATCTGATATATTACTAATTAATTCTATTGCTAAATTATCAGAATTTGTATAATAACTACCTTCTATCTCTATAAAACCATCATTTCCTTGAGAATTTGAAATTGGAAGTAATTTACTTTTGTTGCTATCGGTTAGATCTGTATCATCTGATAATAAAACATAATGTAATTCATCATCTTCTTTGTCTCCACCTAAATGTATTGTTGTTTTAAAATCATAAGTAACGTTTTTAACAACTGTTATTTCTTTTGATAATCTTATTTGACCTGATTCACTTTCTGAATATGAAGTATAAACATAATTACCGTTCGACGTATCTATGGACGGATTTATTTCTACCATGGAACCATCTGTTTCAAAACTCCATCCTCCCATAGTATCTGAATCCTTATCAACGTCTATTTCAAATTCTTCAGTCCAGTTTTCTGGAAATCCATTCGCATTTTGTGACGCTGGAGTAAAAGGTTCTTTAAATGGAAGATATTTCATAATGCAATCCAAAATTAATGAAAACACTAATAAAAATAATATAACCATAAATAAATTAATGGCTTTTTTTTGAAAATCTTTTGAAAAGGAAAACTTCATTAATATATATATATATTAATAATAATTATATTATTAGTATTTGCTAAATTATTCAGCATTTAGTTTAATACAACTAGAAAATAATTTTAGTAATATATCACTTGAATTTATAGGATTAAATTGAGATACTACTGTTTGAAAAAATATTATTTCATATACTGAAATAAATGATAAACATATTAATGAACGCTTAAAATCTATCTTTATATAACCTATTATGTTTGGAATGCTTTTTATTATTTTATTTCCTTTAGTTTGATTAATTAATATTTTTGTTATAATTAAAAATAAACAATAAATTAAAAATAAACAAATTACTAATAATATACTAGTGTAATAAGGACCTTCTTTATTTAATTTATTGTTATGTTTATTGCTTATATCCTGAATATCATTTATATAATTTAAATATACATCCTCATTTAAATTTTTAAAATAACTACATATTGGTGTTAAAGCAATTGAAAATAATTTTAATTTACTTATTATTATTTTTTTTTCTCTTAACGAGATATATTTCCAAAAAAATATAGTTTCAAATATTGCCAGTAATAAAGTATGTAATATTACATTTGTTAATTCAGATATTACAATATAAACAGTAAGTATTTTATTAGAAGGTTTTTTAATTTCTATTTCACTCAAGTCACTAGTTTTTTTTGATATTTCAATAATATTTGATGGTAAAATTACATTTTCAGTTGACATAATATACTGTATTATTTTTATATTATATAGTATATTACTTTTATATGATATTTTATATTCCTACTATTTTCTTTTTCTTCTTACCATTCACTACTTGTATTTCAATTCGTCCTTTTACTAAAGGTTTTTCACGTTTTTTACTTTTATAATCTAAATAACTATTCAAATCATATAACTCATTTGTTCCTTGATTCCATGCTAATTTAATACCTTCTTTTGTTTGTATTTCAACTATTTTTCCTTTAATTATCTCTTTATTAGCCTGTCCTACACGATCACTTTCTTCAGCCTCTATATTTGGATTAGCTGCAAAATTATCTGTATTATCCGCTCCAAATGAATAACAAGATAAATTTCCTTTATTCTCTCTGGATGCATGAATCGAACAATCGATTGATGTCTCTTTTATTGCTTTTAAAATATTTTTGTTAATATTATCCTTTGTATTTGATATTTCAAGTAAAGCTTGATCACTTGTAAATAACAATTTATTGTTAATTTTACTTACATCAAACTTTCTTAATTCCGCTGATACTTTTGACTTTTTTTGTTCTTCAGAAAACACCATTATATATTGAAATACTTTTACAGTTTGATATTCTTTTGGTAATGTTGAATGACTACATATACGTCTAGCTCTACCTATTACTTGTCTTGTTCTTACCGGATGCCAATATGGTTCTGTTATATGCACGAAACGGCAATTTTGAAGACTTATACCTTCGGCTCCTGATGCTGTTATCATTAAAACTTTTATTATTTCACCCATATTATTATTCACATTAATAGCTTTTAGTTGTTCTGATAATGATGTGGGTAAATCATCAAACATCCCATTGTAAATCTTTCTAATTAATTCCTTTAGTTCAGCATCTTCTGTACCTGTATATAATGCAAATTTTGGTTTTGACATGTTTTCTGGAGAGATATCTAATACCCATCCATTTGCATCCTTTTTTAATTTAAATTCTGCCATACCATTTGCTTCAAATACTAATTTAAGAATTCCTATTCCTTCTAATGTTCTGAAATTACTATATACTAAATGTAGTCCTTGATGTCTCTCTACATCTAGTATATTTTCTAACATATGCAGAAACTTAGGACTATATGTCTTCAAACCTTCTTTTGATAATACTGTTTCACGATTATCGCTTAAATATTGTAACGCTGCTTGAACTCTATTAGCATATCCGTCATCTAGTACTTCTCCTTTCTGCTCTTCTAATTTTAATACATCATCTGGTTCTAATGTACCATCTGCTTGTTCTAAACGCGCCTCTGTAGGTACTAAATCTACTATTGGCTCTATTTCATCTGGAGTTATCATATTATCACCATCCGCTTCATTATTCGCTAATTCAGCTTCTTTTGAATCTTTCGGCATAGGTCTTTTATGTTCTGTTGGAAATACAAAATTGCAAAACTGGCGTGAAAATATACGATAAGTTGATGTATTTTCTTCATAAACATCATTATTAGCAACCTTCTTTTTTCTTTTATTTCTCTTATCTTGTTCTCTTTCATCATTTCTAGCTAACTCATACATTAATAACTGTTCATCACTCATTGGTATTTCTATTGTATGTATATCACTTATTTCATCAAATTCTGGCATTAATTCTTCTATATCTCCATAATATGAAGTCATACCTAATATACGTCTCTGCAATAAATCTATGTCCTTAACACTATTATCCGGATTAATAAATTTTGATTTAAAATCATCAAATGAATCTGGTAATAATTTTAATTGTTCTATCTGAATATTTTTTTTATTTAAAATATTAACTCCATGTTTAGCTAGTGATTGTTCTATAATATTTAAAAACCCTTCATCATTTATAGAACCTCTTTCTCTATATAAATCTAAATCTATCATGCTTTCATCTACTCTTATTCCATTTTCTTCATATGTTCTAATTAATAGATTTATATAGTCTTTATCATTTGCTTCACCCTTTTCTATCGCTTTCATACCTTTATAAGAACCGTCTTTAAATACATTTATATAACCATAAGGATTTTTAGTTATCTTTAATAATCCAGAATTAGGATTGTATTCAATGTAATCTACCATCTTAATATCATTATTTAAAATTCTTTTCATCTCATCTGAATCTATTTTCTTTCTTGTTGTTGTTTCTACCGATATATTCCATACATTTATATACCCACATAATATATTGTATATTACGGCTATTTCATTTGGATAATTAATTATTGGTGTCCCTGTCAATAATACTATTTTACAGTTTCTAGCATTCAATAATAATTCATATAACTGATATGATAGGGTTTCTGTTTTCTTTAATTTTCCTACTATTCTACTTACAAAATTATGCACTTCATCTATGATTATAACTGAATCATCAAATATATTACCATCTTGCTTGAAACTTTTTAAATTTGTCTGTCTTAATCCATTGTAATTTATAAATTGATATTTATAACCTATCATTTCATCTAATTGTTTATCGATAGCTATTTGTTCATCCCTTGTTAATCCATCGAAATTTGGTGCTTTATTTACATTTACTAACCACGCACCATCTTGTTTTATAATATAATCTTTAGATACAGACATTGCTTGCTGTAATTTTTCGATTTTTAAAGTATTTCCATCTGCCTTTATAAATTCCCAATATTGATTACGCTTGTATAATTGATCTCCGCATTTCTTTAATTCCTCTATATAATTCATTTTTAATGATGCTGGTATCATAACTATTACACGTTTTGAATTTTTCATTCCTTCTGCTATTGCTATCGAAGAACACGTCTTTCCTGATCCTAATCCATGATATAACAATAACCCTCTATATGGAGAATACATATTTAAATAATCTCTTACTATATTTTGATGTGTTAATAACTCAAATTTTCTCGATTTGTCTTTTATTTCAGAGCATTTTGTTTCTACTTCTATTGGTTCTTCACTTTTTCTTTCTAGTTCTTCTCTATATTTTTCGTATAAATCATTAATAAATATTATAAACTTTTTCCTATTATTTAAATAATACTGAGATGCTTTTATATTTACCTTTTTTAAGTTTTTTGGTAATCCTGAAAAGTCTATTTCTTTTTCTACCATCTCTCCTTCTTCTGTTTCCTCAGATATTACTTTTAGATTAGGAGCAGCTGTTTTACGTTCAGCTAATATACCTAATTCTGACATAGTATCTCGCTTTATTGTTCCTAATCTAACTCTTTTCCCTTTTAATTTTTTACCTATTAACACTCTTGGTACGTATTCTTTATCACCTACTTCTTTTCTTCTTTTTTTTATTATCCTAAGCTTTTTTGGTTTTTTATTATCCAA
>MDTG01046579.1_pt1 | contig 17185 bp, 17 predicted proteins | sample 811421 | NCBI WGS metagenome assembly MDTG01 (sample SAMN05326645, study PRJNA326480) | marine metagenome | isolation source: seawater | place: Pacific Ocean: South East | collected 2011
ATGTTAATTCGTACATATAATCAGTGCAAGAAAGTAAAAGAAAAAATTAAGATATATGTTGCAACAGATAGCCTTAAAATTAAAAATGAATGTATGAAATATAATATTCCTGTGATAATGACATCTAAAAAATGTCTTACCGGAACAGACCGCGTTGCAGAGGCCTCAAATAAAATTAAAGAAAAATATATTGTCAATGTCCAAGGAGATGAGCCCCTAATAAATCCTGAAGACATTTCTGCAGTTATAAGAGAGCATAAGAACAATAAAAAATTAGTGGTAAATGGTTATGCAGAAATCAGAAACATAAATTTGTTTAAAAGTATAAATATTCCTAAAGTTGTTTTTGATAAAAGAAATATGTTATTATATATGTCGAGATCACCGATACCCGCAAACAAGAAAAGGATTATGAAAAATGCGTTTAGACAGATCTGTATTTATTGTTATTCTAAAAAAGAATTAAAAAAATTTGCTAGCTATAAAAAAAAATCACCTTTAGAAAAAATAGAAGATATAGAGATATTACGATTTTTAGAAATTGGTTCACAAGTTAAGATGTTAAGACTTAGTAACAGATCGATATCTGTAGATATCAAAGCAGATGTTAAAAAAGTTGAGAAACGGCTCTGATAAGTAATATGATTAGGATTGGAATAAATGGATTTGGAAGAATTGGAAGAGTGCTAACACGAATTATTCAATCTAGAAATAATTTAGATGTGGTAGCTATAAATGACATCAATCCTGATATTAATAATATTGCATACTTATATAATTACGATACGACATATGGTAGAAATGATGAATTAGTGAATGTAAAAGAAGATTTAATTTTTAACACTAATTTAAATATTAAAATATATAATCAAAAGAATTTATTAGATGTTCCATGGGATGAAAGTGCTGTTGACATATTAATTGACTCTTCTGGAATTAGCGAAAATTTGACTAGCTATCGTAATTTATCCGATACTATTGATCGAGTAATAATAACAAATAGTCCAAATCCGAAATTTATTGATAATGAGCTGATTTATGGAGTCAATCACCATAATTTTGATTTTGAGAAAGATTTTATAATTTCAAGTAGCATATGTGATGCTACAGCTATATCTCCTATTCTTAAATGTATTTTAGAGAAATACGAAATTGAGAATGGTTTTTTAACAACTTTACATCCATGGCTTGGGTATCAGAATCTTCTTGATGGACCTTCTAAATCTTATGCTGTGCCCGGTGAGATTTATGATAATTACGCGTTAGGACGTTCTGGACCAATGACGTTAATACCAAAAAATACATCAGCGATTATTGCAACAAGTAAAGTTGTTCCAGAGATAAAAGGAAAGTTTATATCAAACTCCTTCAGGGTTCCAACGAATATTGTATCTTCCGCCGATATGACTATAAAAATTAAGGAAAATATAAATATAGATTCAATAAAAGAAATTTTTTTAAGTTTTTCGAATAAATTTTCTGGTATCATAGATAATAATTTTGACGGTTTAGTTTCTACTGATTTTATAGGTAATGAGTATGCGTCGACTATTGATCATAGATTCTTAAAGGTTCAGGATAATTATATAAAACTTATTTGTTGGTATGACAATGAATGGGGCTATAGTTCAAAAGTTGTAGATTTAATTACGTATATTTCAAATAAATAAAGTGCAACAAATATACCTCTTTGATTTTGATGGAGTTATAAGTGATAGTCGGAAGGAACTATACAACACATCATTAAATTCATATTTAAGATTATTAAAAAAAGATAAAGTTGAATTCAATAGAAAATATTTTAATAAAATTAATCTTTATGATGAGTTTTTAACAAAGTTTGATCTAGCTCATTCTTCATCTGATTTTTATGTTCTTTGGAATAAAATCTTTTTTGAAAAAAATATTTTTTCAACAAAACCACTTAGCAATAATCATCTAAAACTTAAATACAAAGAAGAGTTTTATAAATATAGAAAAAAGATAAAACAAGAAAATATCAATAAGTGGATCAAATACCACAAAATTAATAGAAAAATAAAAAACTATATAAATAATTATAAAAATAGTAAAAATATTTATATAGTATCAGCAAAAGACAAGCCTTCGTTAAAATTATTAAAAAAAGAGTATAATATTAATATAAGAGATGAGAATCTTATAAGCACATCAAAATATGAAAGTAAAAAAAAGGTATTTGAAAAAATAGCGAAAAAGTATAAAAAATATAAGATAAATTTAATCGAAGATAGTATAGAAAACATAAAAATAGGTAATAAATTTAATTTTTATTGTTACTATGCGACTTGGTATAAGTGTTCTAGTATTAATAAAAATGACAAGATCATTAGCATCACAGAAACAGATTTAAAAAAAATTTTAGTTTAATTAAAGATAATTATTGAATGAAATTCCAGGTAAAAGAAACTCAAAATGTAAATTTTGTCTTTGATAGAACAAAAGGCTTTTCAAAATTTTATCTATGTAAAACACAACAATATAAAAAAATCTTCATAATTTACGACAAATATTTAAGAAGCACGTGGTTAAAAAAACTTTTAGATAAAATTGAAAAAAAACAAAAAATATTATTAATACCTTTATCAGCCACCGAAAAAACTAAGCACATATCATCAATTTTATCTTTATCTTCAAAGCTTGAAGAAGGAAATTGTTCAAGATCAGACTTAATTATTGCAATGGGTGGTGGAACAATACTTGATATTTCTGGTTTTATCGCATCTGTATACATGAGAGGTGTTGATTTAGTTATGGTTCCCACTACCTTAATGGGCCAGACAGACGCCTCTTCTGCAGGAAAAACTTGTGTGAATGGAAAATTAACCAAAAATTTGTTAGGCACACTATACTTACCTAAAGTAGTTTATAACAATGTAGCAGTTCTAAAATCTTGTTCTAATCATTCTAACAGACAAGGATTATCAGAAATACTTAAATATGCTCTTTTGGGATCAAAAAAATTATTAAAACTTCTTGATAGATACTCAAATAAAAGAAGCGAGAAATTATTATTAGAAATTATTAGGGAAACAATAAAGATTAGAATAAAATTAAGGATAGTAGATCCTTTAAAAAGTAATTTAGGTCATACCTTTGGTCATGCATTTGAGTCTGATTCCAAAAACCTAGTATCACATGGAGATGCAATCTCTGTAGGTATTCTTTTTGCATTGAAATTAAGTATTCAAAAAAAAATGATCAATCAAAATGATTATGAAAAAGTATATAGATTAATGCAAAAACTTAACTTAAATACTAAAGTTGATAAATCGATAAATATTAAAAATATAGTGGATCTAATGATGAAAGATAAAAAATCTAATGGAACACATATTGGATTCGTATTATTAAAAGAAGTAGGTAATTTTTCATCTAATTCAAATTTAGACTTCTCATACATTGATCCTTTGAAAATAAAAGCTTTCTTAAAAAAAATTTTTGAAAATGATAATATATTGATAAAAGATCATTGGAAAAAATTAAGTCAAAATTGATTAATCTATGTCTCTTAAAAATAAAGTATATTTAATTACTGGTGGAACATCAGGCATTGGATACGCAGTAGGTATTAATATTGTAAACAATGGCGGTAAGGTTATATTAATTGGAAGAAATAAAAAAAAAATAAAAGGCATCAATAATAATTCTCATAAGAAAAAAAATTTAATCGCCATAGCCTGTGATATAAGTAATGAAGTAGAAATAGAATCGTTATTTAAATATATAAGAAAAATATATAAACGTCTAGATGGCTTAGTTAATTGTGCCGGAATAAATCCATCAAGAACAATAGTTGAAAATACATCATTGGATGATTGGAATAAAACAATAGATACAAATTTAACAGGTTTCTTTTTATCCTGTAAGTTTGCGATAAAAGAAATGAAAAAAAAACGTAAAGGATCGATAGTTAATATTTCATCAGTTGCAGCGGATGGTATGCGTGAGAGAATTCCATATTCATCGAGTAAAGCAGGAGTAATTGGACTGACAAAATCCCTAGCATTAGACAATGCTCCCTCAAACATAAGAGTTAATTGTATCTGTCCTGCATATATTCCAACCTCACTAGTTAAGGGTTATTTGAAAAGTTTATCAAAGAAAGAATATTCTACTCTTATAAGTAGACATCCCTTAAAAAGATTAGGCAAAGTTGAAGATATAGCAACTGCAACAAAATTTTTATTATCAGATGAAGCGAATTGGATAACTGGAAATATTTTATATGTCGATGGTGGCTATCATATTAATTAAGATAGCGTAAATCCATTTCTTTTTAAGTTAGAACCCTCAATTTTAATTATATCATTAATCTTTTTGTCAGAGAAATTTCTTATTAATCTTTTTTTTAAAATTAACTTTTTACTTTCATAGTAAATTTTTTTGTTGAGTGACTTTGTTTTTTTTACATCAGCAAGAAAATGGTACATTAATCTATTATACTTCCATGTGCTCAAATGTTTTTTAATATTCATTTTATTTTCTGAGTTATATTTTACTAGCAATTCAACATAATTTTTAATCATAGGAGGAAAAGTATCTACATAATAAACAGTGTTATCTTTTATTGTAAAATTTTTTATATGTGGATCTAAATCAACTTTATTAGAGGAACATTTTAATAAGATATTTACAATCTGATCTAATACGTTATGGATGTATTCGTCATTAAGTGATTTATTTTTTAATATTTCAATTAAACTATCTCCGCAGCTTTCAAATGTAAATTTCAAATTTTGTCTATGATATAACGTCGGTACAGGTACTCCAATCTTATTCAGTTTTTTATGGTACTGATATATATAATACGAGACTATATTTTTATATTTTTCAGGAATTGTTTTAAGTTTAAATATTTTTATTAACTTGTTTCCTTGAAATTTAATTGATGTATCGTTAAAAGTAATATATTTATTCATTTATCTATTTTGAACACATTTAATCATTAATAATTTATTTTGTTAAGATGAAAGCAGTTATTTTAGCAGCAGGTTTAGGTTCAAGGCTTCGACCATTTACAAATGAAATCCCAAAGGCAATGGTAAAATATAGAGGCCAAGAAATCATTGCACATCAAATAGATACATTAAAAAAAGTTGGTATCAAAAATATAATTATTGTAACAGGATATAAATCTGAAATATTAGAAAAATATTTATCATCTAAATATGATAACATTCTTTTTTTTAAAAACTTAAATTTCAACTTCACTAATAGCGCTTACTCATTTAATTGTATTGACAGAAATATCATATCAGGACCTTACATTCACTTAAATTGTGATATTCTTTTTTCAGAAGGATTATTAAAGGAACTAATCTCACATCCAGAAAAAAATGTAATTGCATGTAGAAATGATCTATTATTAAACGACTCAATGGAAAAAGCCTCAATTGACTCAAGCTGTAAAATTACAAAAATGTCATTAAAAAATTTTAATGAAGCTTCCGTTAAGGCCTTTGGTTTAGCAAAAATCTCTGGCGAAGCCCTTAAATTTAATTTGTCTTACTATGATTCTTTAGCCAAAAATGTAAGGGAAAAAGAAAACTATTTTGGGTTAATCAGAAGAGCTGTTCAAGTACAATCATATTTCACAATAATTTCGAATAGTATGTCATTAGCTGAATTTAATAATATAGAAGATTTAAAGAATTCTGATTTTATCTTTAAGTATTAGTTAAATTAAATAGAGACTTTATAACTAAATATTGTAATTTAGTAGTATGTTTAACTTCTTACATTCATTATATACAAGATTTAATAATAAGATCAAAAAATTAAGAAAAAAAAATTCTTGGAAGACAATTCCTCATCTTGAGGAAAACGTTTTTTTTAAAGATGGAATTCAACTTTACGATCCACACCTTATAGGTGTTCAGACATTAGGCGATCAATGTAAGCATGCTGATACAGCTCAAGATGTTTTGCAGATACTTAATCAACTTGAAAGTGAACCAAGTATAAATTTTGTAATAGAATATATTTCTAAAGGTTTGAGTAAATATGGAAAAAATTGGAAATATGCAGATATAAATACAGTTTTATACACAATAGGTAAAAATATAAAAATAAGCAATTATTTAGAAATTGGAGTAAGACGAGGAAGATCAATGTGTGTTTTAGCATCACAAGCAAATGAAGCTAGTTTTTATGGCTTTGATCTATGGATAGAAAATTATACAGGATCAGAAAATCCTGGCCCTGATTTTGTAAGAAGTGAATTAAATAAATTCAATTACAAAGGGAACCTGACTTTTATTGATGGAGACTCAAAAAAAACTATACCTAATTTTTTTAAAACTAACCCTAATCTATACTTTGATGTAATAACGGTTGACGGCGACCACTCACTTTATGGAGCTAAGATTGATTTATTAAATGTATTAGATAAATTAAAGATTGGAGGTATTTTAGTTTTTGATGATATATCATCGCATGAACATCCTTACCTTTACAACACTTGGAACAAAATTATTAGAAAAAGAAAAAACTTCTATTCATGGGAGTTTTCTGAATTAGGATTGGGTGTTGCTTTTGCGATAAGAAAATATTAAAAATTAAAAATAAATTATGAATCAAAAAGTAGCGTTAATTTTTGGTATAACTGGCCAAGATGGCGCATATCTAGCTGACTTGCTGCTCAGTAAAAATTATATAGTTCACGGAGTAAGGAGGCGTTCCTCTTCATTTAATACAGGTCGAATAGATCATTTGTACAATAATACTAAACTAAAAGAACAAAGGTTTTTTCTTCATTACGGTGATTTAACAGATGGTCAAAATATTTTAAATATCATTAAATCTACGTGTCCTGATGAAATTTATAACCTCGCCGCTCAAAGTCATGTTCATGTGTCATTTTTATCTCCCGAGTATACTGCTAATGTTGATGCACTTGGCTGTTTAAGAATTCTTGAAAGCATCAAAACACTAAATTTAACTTGTAAATTTTACCAAGCCTCAACTTCAGAATTATATGGTGAAATTTCTGAAAGTCCTCAAAATGAACAAACAATTTTTAATCCGCAATCACCTTATGCCGTAGCTAAATTGTATGCTTTGTGGATAACAAAAAATTATAGATCCTCATATGGAATGTATGCAGTCAATGGAATTTTGTTTAATCATGAGTCCCCAATAAGAGGAGAAACATTTATTACAAGAAAAATCACACGAGGATTAAGCAGAATAAAGTTAGGGATACAAGATTGTTTATACATTGGTAACGTAAATGCAAAGAGAGATTGGGGACACGCCAAAGACTATGCAGAAGCAATGTGGCTTATGTTGCAACAAGAAAATCCAGAAGATCTTGTAATTGCAACAGGAATTATGCATTCAGTTAAAGATTTTATAAATTTAACAGCAAAAAAACTTGATATGAGTATTAAATGGCAAGGATCAGGAGAAGATGAATTTGCAATAGAAACTAATATTAATAAAATAATTATTAAAGTAGATAAAAAATATTTCAGGCCGTCAGAAGTAAACGAGTTGATGGGAGATGCAAGAAAAGCTGAGAAAAAACTCAAGTGGAAACCTAAGATTTCTTTTGAACAACTTGTTGAGGAAATGGCCCAGTCTGATCTAAGTATCGCGATGGATGAACGATAGTAGTTTAATAATCAGCCCCGATTATCCACCTCCATTAATTGGAGGCTCCCTTGTTTATTTGAATAACTTAGTTACTAATTCTGATTTAGATTTCACCATTTTATCTGACAAGAAAAATAGAAAAAACGCAAAAAATATAAAATTTATTGAGTCAAAATATATTGTAAATTCATCAAACCCAAAAAAAATTCAATTACTTTTCATGTATCTTTATTTAATTTTTAAAGTAAATGAAATTTCACGATATCAAATTGTTATATTAAATATAAGTGTACTAGGTAATGGACTGCTATGTTATTTGCTGTCAAAGCTTTGTGCTAGGGTAATAATTTTAGTTTTTGCTGAGGAAATAACCCTTGCATTAAATGCAAAAGGTATAGGTGGATTTTTGAAAAGATTTTGTTTAAGAGGCTACAAAAGAGCTTATAAATTGATTTCAGTTTCAAGTTTTGCAAAAGACATTCTTATTGAGAAAGTAAATGTTAAAAAAGAAATATATGTTATTCCAACTCCAGTGCATGAGTCTAAATTTAATTTTGATGCATTTAGTAATAAGAAAAGAGATGAATACTTTAAAATTTTATCCGTAGGTAGGCTGATAAAAAGAAAAGGATTTATCTATCTTTTAAAAGCTTTCAAAGATGTTGTTAAATCATTCGATAATGTTCAGCTGTCTATTGTAGGAGATGGCCCTGAAATAAATAACATTAATGACTTTATAAATAAAAATAATTTAAAAGAAAAAGTAAATACTTATAAAGAAGTATCAGACCAATTTTTAGTTGACCAGTATAAATCACATGATTTATTCGTTTTAGCTAATCTGATGCTTGAAAATGGTGATTGTGAAGGTGCGCCAAATGTCTTAATAGAAGCAGCATCTTTTGGATTGCCCACTATTGCAGGTATAGAAGGGGGCACTTCTGATGTAGTTGACAACAATAAGACTGGAGTTCTAATTAATCCTCGGGATACTGAAAAATTTTCAGAACAAATAATTTCATTTCTTAGAAATAGAGAAAAATGCAATTTGTACGGTAAGAATGGTTATCTTAAAGCCGTCAACTTACATAATAAGAAGAATGCCGGAAAAATATTTTCAGACATAATTAAAAGTTAAGATACGTGATATATGAAAAATAATTGTTATATAGTTATTGGCTCATCAGGGTTTATTGGCAATAGCTTATGCAAAAAAATTAAAAATAAAAATAATCTCTTTACTATATCAAGAAAAAAAAGAGGAAATTTATCTTTTGGTTTTCATACAAAATTAGATATGAGAAATTTTAAACTGGTAAACAATTATTTTAAAAAATTAAAAAAAGAATATAGAAAAATTTATATATTTTTTTTAGCGGGAGATAGTACGGTAGAAAGCACAAATTCAAATCCCGAAAAAATGGTTAGTAATTCAATTAATTCTTTTCATAATCTCCTTCTTTCTTTGAAGGATACAAACTCGACGATAGTTTATGCTTCGACTGGGGCAGTTTATGATTCAAGAAAAAAAGGCGTGTTCACTGAAAAAGACCCTTTATTTCCACCTTCTCCTTATGCTGCTGCAAAATATTCATCTGAAGGTTTATGCATGTCTTATCATGAAACTTTTGGATTGGATGTTAGAATTGCAAGAATATTTAGTGTATTTGGTGAGAATATGAAAAGATTTTTTATTTATGATATCATTCATAAGATACATTCATCTAACTTAAAAATAGAACTTAATGGCAATGGACTCCAAGTTAGAGATTACCTGCATGTAGATGATGTAGTTAATGGACTTGTTCTAATTGCTAGTAAAGGTAAGCCTGGTGAAATTTATAATATATCAAGTGGTAAGCCAACGAAGTTAAATGATCTTGCCAATAAAATTAAAAAGATACTTAATAAGGAAAAACTAATGATAAATTGGAATAATCGCATTACAAAAGGTGTCAGAGATCATTGGTATGGCGATAACACAAAAATTTCTAAATTAGGTTTTAAAATAAAGAAAGATATTAGACACAATCTAGATCATACCGTGAAAAAAATTTACTCAACTTTAAAATAAAAATTTTATGATATATTTAAAGAAGATATTAACTATTATCAGGAGTCTTTATTTTTGCTTCAAAATAAAAGGGAATTTTCATCTTGATGGACTTAGAATTGGAAAGGGATCAATTTTGATTCATGCAAAGAGAATGAAAATTCAGTCCAATGTCTCAATAGGAGAAAGATCAATTTTAAATTGCCATAAAGAAAGTTCAATTCCCTCTTTATTTATCGGAAAAAATACAAAAATTGGACGAGATTTTCAATTGAATGCATATGAATCTGTAAAAATTGGTGATGAAGTACTCATTGCTGACAGAGTATATGTATCAGATGCTACTCACTCTAGCGAAGATTTAGAAAAATCTATAATTTCTCAGGGAACTTCATTTAAGGCAGCAGTTGTAATTGAGAATGGAGCATGGATAGGAATTAATGCTTGTATTCTTCCGGGTGTTAATATAGGTAAAAATGCCATTGTTGGAGCAAATTCTGTCGTTGTAAAAGATGTTGAAAAAAATGCAATTGTAAGTGGAATTCCTGCCAAAAAAATTAATTAAAAAAAATGTTTAAATATTTAAATGAATAAGAAGATACCTTTTTTTGACTATCCAAGACTTTTTATAGATAATAAAAAAGACTTAACTGAAATATTCAAAGAAGTTTCTTCTAGAGGTTCATTCATACTACAAAAAGATTTGGAAAATTTTGAGCATAATTTAGCTGCTTATGCTGGAGCAAAATATGCAGTTGGCGTTGGCAATGCAACTGATGCCCTTCAAATTGCATTGAAGGTTGCTGGTATAGACACAAATGATGAAATAATAATATCCACACACACAATGATCGCAACAGCTGGAGCGATCAATCATGTTGGCGCCAAGGCAATACCCGTCGATATAGGAGACGACCATTTAATTGATTATAATCAAATTGAAAAAAATATCACAGATAAGACTAAAGCTATAATGCCAACTCAACTAAATGGACGAACTTGTAATATGGATATTATTTGTAATATTGCTGAAAAGCATAATCTTCTTTTATTTGAAGATGCAGCGCAAGGTTTAGGTTCAAAATTTAAAAGTAAAAGCGCAGGCACCTTTGGGCTTGCATCTGCAATAAGTTTCTACCCTGCTAAAAATTTAGGATCACTTGGTGACGGAGGTGCAATCCTTGTAAATGATGAGAGTCTTTATAAAGAAATAATTGCCTATAGAGATCATGGAAGAGATCCAGAGTCTGGTAAAGTAATTTCTTGGGGTGTAAACTCAAGGCTGGACAACTTGCAAGCTGCGTTTTTAAACTATTTTCTATCTAGCTATGATAAAGTGATAAAAAGAAGAAGATATGTTGCTCATTTATATGATGAAAATCTAAGGCACATAGAAGAAATAAGTCTTCCTCCTTCACAAGAAAATATTGATGAACATTTCGATGTATTTCAAAATTATGAAATCCGAGCTAAAAATAGAGATGCACTTCGTAAATATCTTTTTGAAAATGATATTGGCACACTAATTCAATGGTCGGGAATGGCTATTCATCACCATCAAAATTTAGGATTTTACCAGACGCTTATAAAAGCTGATGATTTTTTTAAACAAATACTTATGTTGCCAATGAATATGTTTGTAACAGATGAAGACGTTATTCATATATCTCAGACAATAGAAAAATTTTATGAAAAATTAAAAAAATAAAATGTCTTTCAAAAGTAAACAATTATCAGTTAAAATTCGTAATCATGTTTTGGACATGACTCATAATGGAAACAGTTCGCATATCGCTTCAATTTTATCTATAGTTGATATTATTTCGGTTCTATATGAAATCATTCTTAATTATAAGCCAAAAGATCCAAGAAACAAAAAAAGAGATAGATTTATATTAAGTAAAGGTCACGCTGGTGCCGCTGTTTATGCTGTGCTTGCAGAAAAAGGTTTTTTTGATGTAGACATACTTAAAAAGCATTGTTCCAATGGCTCCTTTCTCTCTGGCCATATTTCTCATAAAAACGTACCAGGTGTTGAGTTTTCAACTGGTTCGCTTGGACATGGTTTATCTGTTGCTTGTGGTATGGCAAAATATGCTAAAATTGAAAAGAAGAAACATTTAGTATTTGCTCTATTAAGTGATGGTGAGTGTGATGAGGGATCAAATTGGGAGTCAATTCTTTTTGCATCTCACCATAGGTTGGATAATTTAATTGTAATTATTGACTATAACAAACTTCAGAGTATTAAAAGCGTATCTGAAACTCTTGAACTTGAACCATTCACAAAAAAATGGCTTGCTTTTGGCTGGGAGGTTCATAATCTTGATGGCCATAATCACTCTGAACTTACAAAAATATTGAAAAAACCAAATAAAAAAAATAAACCTAAATGTATTATTGCTCACACAATTAAGGGCATGGGTGTATCTTTTATGGAAAATAATAATTTATGGCATTATCGAAGTCCTCAGGGTGAAGAGTACCTAAAGGCTAAAAAAGAACTGAATAAAAAAACATAATATGAGAGATGCTTTTGCTACAGAGCTTTTCAAGTTAGCTAAATCAAATAGGGATGTAATATTTATTACTGCAGATCTAGGATTCGGAGTATTTGATGAATTTGCAAAAGCAATGCCAAATCAATATATCAATGTTGGGGTAGCTGAACAAAATATGATTGGAATTGCAACAGGTTTGGGTCTTGAAGGAAAGAAAATATTTGTATATTCAATTGGAAACTTCGTAAGCTTTAGATGTCTCGAACAAATAAGAAATGATGCCGCATATCATGAAATTAATTTAACTATTGTTTGCTCTGGTGGAGGTTTTAATTACGGCCCTTTAGGCATGTCACATCATACTACTGAAGATATAGCTGTTATGAGAGCAATTCCCAATATAACGGTAGTAGTACCTTCTACCGCCTGGGAAGCTAAGCATGCAACCCAAAAACTTGGAAAACACAAAGGTGTTTCATATTTAAGAATTGAAAAAGGTGGAGATAATTATCCGCCTTTTAAAAATTCAAAATTTGAATTAGGAAAGCATATTATTCATAGGTATGGAAAAGATGTATGCATTATTACTGCAGGTAGCATAATTAATGAATGTATTGCATCAGCAGATAAATTAGAACAAAGTAATATAAGTTGTATGATAATTTCTATGCACACAATTAAGCCAATTGATGAAAAAGTAATTTTAAAAATAGCAAAAAATTTTGAGAATATAATAACTGTTGAAGAGCATAATAGTCATGGAGGTCTTGGCAGTTCTGTAGCGGAAGTTCTTGTTAAATCTCAGTTTGTCAGAAATTTTGAGTGTGTAGCTATTAATGACGAATTTTCATCAATTGTTGGAAGTCAAAAATATTTAAGAAACAAATATAAAATTGACTCAAAGTCGATTATAAAAGCTATTAAAAAAATGCTTCTAAAATAATCATTTGTGAAAAGATTTTTTGACATTACCGCTTCATCTTTCAGTTTAATTATTTTAAGCCCGATATTAATAATATTTATTTTTTTAGTTTGGATTTCTGACTTAAAAAATCCGTTTTATCTAGGAACGAGAATTGGAAAAAACTATGAGAAATTTAGAATGGTTAAATTACGATCGATGACTATAGATGCAGATAAAAACAAGATTGATTCAACCTCTACAAATGATCCAAGAATCACAAAAATTGGTAAAATTATTAGGAGATTTAAAATAGATGAAATTTTTCAACTCATAAATGTACTAATTGGACAAATGAGCATAGTTGGACCTAGACCTAATGTTGAGAGGGATGTATTAATATACACTGATGTCGAAAAAGAAATACTTTCAGTGACTCCAGGAATTACAGATTTTTCTTCAATCGTTTTTTCTGATGAGGGTGACATTTTAGAAAATAGTGATGATCCTGATCTTGATTATAATAAATTAATAAGACCCTGGAAAAGTAGACTTGCTCTAATTTATGTAAAAAATAACAGCTTTAGAATAGATTTAATTTTAATTACACTAACAATTATGTCAATGTTCAACAAAACACAATCATTAATTTTATTATCTAAAGTATTAAAAAAAATAACCGTGAATAAAGAATTACTTGAGGTCGTTCTTAGAAAAAAAAACCTAATTCCGCATCCTCCACCCGGTAGTTCATCTATAGTTGAAAAGAGATAGATCAGAGATACATGTTAAAAAATTTGATCTACAAAGCAATTAATGCAAATAGAAGTACTAAAATATCGATTGTTATTATAATTGATGTAATTTTATCAATTTTAGCCACATTCTTTTCATTTGTTATTAGATTAGATTTAGAAACAATTCTTATCTTTTCATTAAATCAAATTTATCCATTCATTTTTTCGATTTTAATTTTTTTACCAATATTTTATTTTTTGAAGATTTATGACTCTATTTTCAGGTATTTTAATCTTGCGAGTATAAAAATTCTCTCACTTTCAACACTTATTTATGCGATACCTTACTTTTTTGTTATTTATTTTTATTCATTTCAAGGTGTACCACGCTCTATTGCAATCATACAGCCATTATTTTTTATAATATTTTTATTAACAAGCAGAATTTTCTTTATATCTGTTTACAATTTTTTAATTACAAACAAAAAATCAAAAAATGTGTTTATATATGGTGCTGGTAGTGCAGGGGCCCAGTTAAAAAATATTATGGGAGATGCTAGTGACTATAAAGTTGTTGGTTTTATAGACGATAACCCAGCTAAAATTGGAAAATTTATATATGAAGTAAAAATTTATTCCTTTTCAGAAGCATGCAAGATTAGTTCAGAACAAGATATAAATCAAATTTTTATTGCAATAAAAAATTTAAATTTAGAACAAAAAAGTAAAATTTTAAAAAATATTGAAAAATTAAATATTAAAACCAGCATACTTCCTGGATTTGAAAGCTTATTAAAAGATAATATTAATTTAAAGGATTTTAGAGAAATTTCTGTCGCAGATCTAATTGAAAGAAAAGTAAGTGTAAATTTTGATGATTTAAGACATCATTTTAAAGATAAAAAAATAATTATCACAGGTGCGGGAGGCTCAATAGGTTCTGAGTTATGTATTCAGCTTGCCAAATGTGAACCTAATTCTCTTATTCTTATTGAGAATTCAGAATATAATCTTTATTCAATTGAACAAAAGCTTGTCGATATTTTTTTTAATCAAAAAAAATTATCAAAAATCATACCGAGGCTTATAGATATAAAAAATTCAGATGCATTAAAAAGTATATTTGAATCTGAAAAACCAGACTATATTTTTCATGCAGCAGCTTATAAGCATGTCCCATTGGTTGAAAAAAATATCAAATCTGCTATCGAAAATAATTATCTTGGTACTAAATTTGTGATTGATACTGCACTGGAGTGTGGATGTAAAAATTTTGTACTAATTTCAACAGATAAAGCAGTTAGTCCAACGAATATAATGGGAGCAACTAAGCGTTTATCTGAAATGTATATTCAGTCTTTAAATAAAGTCAAAGAAGATATATCCTATTCAATTGTCAGATTTGGAAATGTCTTAGATTCGTCCGGATCTGTGGTACCATTGTTTAGAAATCAAATTAATGCCGGAGGACCAGTTACTGTGACAAGTCCAGAAGTAACAAGGTATTTTATGACGATACCTGAAGCTGCTAGTCTGATTTTAAAATCAACATTATTCTCCAAAAAAGGAAATATTTTTGTTTTAGATATGGGTGAGCCTATTAAAATTTTAGATCTTGCAAAAAAGGTAATTACGTTATCTGGCTTAAGCTACGATGATAAAGAAAAAAATAGTGTTAAGATTGAATTTACAGGATTAAGACCAGGAGAAAAGATGCATGAAGAATTATATTCTAAAAAAGAAAGTATAATGAAGGTAGACGATGACATTTTTTTGATAAATGATGATGAACTAAATATTAATGATTTTCAAACAATGCATGATAGTCTAATTCAACTTCTAAGTAATTTTAGTGACAAAAAGGCAATTGAGTTTTTTGAAGATAATATAGATGGATATTCAAATGACAGTATTGGTGATTAATACATGTGGATAGTAAAAAAGTCAAAAGTACATGGCACAGGTGTTTTTGCTTCTGAGAATATTAAAAAAGGAACCCGTATCATTGAATATATTGGTGATAAAGTATCAAAAAAAGAAGGTGATCTGAGGTCTGAAAAAAGGATAAAAAGATATTTAAATTCAAAAGTGACAGGTTCAGTGTATATTTTTGAATTAAACAAAAGGTATGATATTGATGGTTCTCCAAGGTATAATAAAGCCAGATATATTAATCACTCTTGCTCACCTAATTGTGAAGTAGAAATTACCAATGGACATATATGGATAAAATCAATAAAAAGAATTCTGAAAAACCAAGAATTAACCTATGATTATGGATATGATTTTGATGAAGAAGATTACAAAGATCACAAATGCAATTGTAAATCTAGTAATTGTATTGGTTTTATTATATCTTCCGATTACTGGTCGGATTATAAGAAATTTTTAAAAAGAAATAAGAAGAAATCGTGAGCAAGTATATTTCCCTTCAAGAAATAATAAATCAATTAATAAAAATACGTTACATCCTATATATAATAATTATTTTAGGTTTAACAGGTAGTATTTATCTCATCATTAATAATGAAATCAATTGGAAGGCATCTATTAAATTTCAACAAATAGATACAATTAATTCTCAACAGTATGATTATTTTCAGGAAGTAAATAAATCAGTATTAAGAACTCTTGATAGTCTAGGAAAGAACTTAGAGTCTTTAGCTAGTAGCGAGGACGATGACTTGCTAACTAATATTATTACAGATAAATCTATGTCAAATAGTTCCAATGAAATGCAAGTAAGGCAATTCATGGTGAAGTTCGATGAAGAGTTAATTTCATTTTTTGCAGATAAAGCTGGTGATGAAAATCTTGTTTTAGAAGTACTTGATGAAATTGAGATTTTAGATAAATCTAACTTTGACTCAGAGAAACTTTACTATGATCAATTAAAAAAAATGGTAATAAAGCTTAAAATTTCACAACCAATAACGACTCCTGAAAATAAAGCCATATATAAAAGAGATTATAATCCATTTTGGCAAATATCTTTTACCTCAAAAAATAAAATTAAATCCAAAGAAGCTGTCTATAATGTTTTATCTAAAGCCAATAAAGATGTTGGACAATTCATGAAAGACAATTTCAATGAGTATTTGAAATTATTGAAATTACCGTATGAAGAAAAAATTTCAATGCTTGAGTCTAGAAAAAAATTACTTATCAATCAGTATGATATGTCTAGAGAAAATACAATCGCCTTTCTCGAAGAGCAGGCGAAATTAGCAAGATCTATTGGATACGATAAGAGTGCTGAAGGTGCACAAAACATTGCTATTAACATACTTCCTCAAATATCTCTTGGAGATAGCGGAAACGATGATTACTATTTGAGAGGTTATGAACTTATTGAATCACAAATTGAGTTATTAAA
>MDTG01101722.1_pt1 | contig 17183 bp, 10 predicted proteins | sample 811421 | NCBI WGS metagenome assembly MDTG01 (sample SAMN05326645, study PRJNA326480) | marine metagenome | isolation source: seawater | place: Pacific Ocean: South East | collected 2011
CGAAGGAGCTGTCGCACGAGCGACAGCTCCCTCTCTATCGAGACAATGAACGGTGAAAACTGGAAAACTCGAAGAAGGCAGTTCCGCCGAGCAGCCACCGCGCCTTCCAGTTTTCGAGTTTTCCCCGTTCCAGCTCAGGAACGCGAAGGAGCTTTCGCTGGTTGCGACAGCTCCTTCTGCTCTTCCTTTCGGGCATGGGCACGGGCACGAAGCGGATCGGGATCAGAACAGCCAGGGCAGCGATCCAGGGCTAATGCGGGTAGGATCCCGCGCCTCAGGGAGGTGCCAGGTGGCGGTGTTCAAGGCCTATGACATCCGGGGCAAGTGCCCGGAGCAGATCGACGAGACCCTCGCCAAGAAGGTCGGGCGCGCGTTCGCCGACTTCCTCGGGAACGAGGGGACGGTCGGCGTCGGCCACGACATGCGCGACACCTCGCCCGGCCTGGCGACGGCGCTCTGCCAGGGCCTGCACGAGGGCGGCGTCAGCACCCTCGAGCTGGGAATGGTCACCTCGCCGACGCTCTACTACGCGGTCGGCAGCCGGGAGCTCGCGGGCGGAGTCATGGTGACCGCCAGCCACAATCCGGCCGGAGACAACGGCTTCAAGCTCTGCCGCGAGGGCGTGCGCCCGGTCGGCAGCGCCAGCGGGCTCAAGGAGATCGAGGCCGCCTGCGCCAAGGACCTCCCGGCGCCGGTCGCCACCCCCGGCAGCGGCGAGCAGGTCGACCTCAGCGCGGACTACCTCGACCACGTCCAGAAGATCGCCGGCGGCGAGATCGGCGAGCTCAAGGTCGCGATCGACTGCGGCAACGGCGTGGCCGGACCGACCGTCGAGAAGCTGCTCGCGCGCCTGCCCCAGCTCGAAGTGGTCAAGCTCTACTTCGAGCCCGACGGGACCTTCCCCAACCACCCCGCCAACCCGATCGTCTCGGCGAACCTCGTCGACCTGCAGCAGGCCGTCGTCGAGCACGGCTGCGACCTCGGGATCGCCTTCGACGGCGACGGCGATCGCTGCGGCTTCGTGAACGAGAAGGGCGACCGGATCCTGGCCGACATCATGTCGGCCTACCTGCTCGGGCCGCTCCTCGACGAGGAGCCGGGCGCGCACGTCGTCTACGACGTGGTCAGCTCGCGCGTCGTGGCCGAGGAGATCACCAAGCACGGCGGCAAGCCCGTCGTGGAGCGCGTCGGCCACGCCTTCATCAAGAAGACGATGCGCGAGAAGGACGCCGTGTTCGCGGGCGAGAACTCCGGCCACTACTACTGGCGCGAGCACTTCTACGCCGACAGCGCCCTGATCGCGGTGTGCCGCCTGCTGGCCCAGCGCACGGCGGGCGACAAGCCCCTGAGCGAGCTGCTGGCGCCCCTGCACCGCACCGCGCAGAGCGGCGAGCGCAACTACGAGGTCGCCGACAAGGACGCCGCGATCGAGGAGCTCAAGCGAGCCTTCCCGAGCGAGGACACCTCCGAGCTCGACGGAATCACGATCCGCCTGGACGGCTGGTGGTTCAACGCCCGCAAGAGCAACACCGAGCCCCTGCTGCGCCTGAACATCGAGGCCGACGACCCCGAGGATCTCGCCGAGGCGATCCGTCGCTTGGAGACGATCGTCGGCGAGCCCTCCAGCCACTGAGTCCGAGACCGTGAGCACCAAGCACCTCCCCCAGCGTCTACCTGCCGACGACGCCCCAGGCAGTGTGCTGCTGGTGCTCGAGGACGAGCAGGAGCGGAGCGACGCGCGCGGCTGGCTCGAGAACGCCGGCTACCGCGTGCTCGACACCGGCGACGTGGCCGAGGCCCAGCGCCTGCTCGTCGACCAGCTCGACCTCGACGTCCTGATCGTGGAGCACACCCTCTGCATGGTCGAGGGCGCCGACCTGTTCCGGGCCACCCGCGAGGCCCCCGCTGGCCTGCGGGTCGTGATGGTCGGCGACGCGGACGTGTTCCTGATCACGCAGGCCATGGCGGCCGGGATCGGGGCCTTCCTGCAGAAGCCCCTGACCGAGCTCTCGCTGCTGAGCTTCACCGGGCTCGCCCTGCGCGACGCCCGCGAGGAGCAGCGGCGCGAGACCTACTCGCTGATCCTGGCCAGCCAGCCGGTGCAATACGAGGGGATCATCGGCTCGACCCCGCGCATGCAGGAGATCATGGAGACCCTGCGCAAGGCGGCTCCGACCGACGCGCCGGTCGTGATCCTGGGCGAGACCGGCACCGGCAAGGAGCTGATGGCCCGCGCGATCCACGACTCGAGCCCGCGCGCCAAGGGCCCCTTCGTGGCGCTGCACCTCCTCGCCACGCCCTCGGGCCTGCTCGAGAGCGAGCTCTTCGGCCACCGCAAGGGGGCGTTCACGGGCGCGACCACCGACCGGACGGGCAAGCTCGAGCTGGCCGACGGCGGGACGCTCTTCCTGGACGAGCTGGGCGACATTCCGCTCGAGACCCAGGCCAAGCTGCTGCGGGTGCTCGAGAGCAAGACCTTCGAGCCCGTCGGCGGCAACCGCACGGTGACCTCGGACTTCCGCCTGGTCGCGGCGACCAACCAGAACATCGAGGAGATGATCCGGGAGAAGACCTTCCGCGAGGAGCTCTGGATGCGCATGAACGTGATCCGGATCGAGCTCCCGGCGCTGCGCGAGCGGCGAGCGGACATCCCGCTCCTCGTCGAGAAGTTCATGGCGGACACGTCCGAGCGCTATCGCAAGGCGATCGAGGGCGTCTCGCCTGCGGCCATGCAGGCCCTGACCCGCTACCCCTACGAGCACGGCAACATTCGCGAGCTGCGCAACGTGGTCGAGCGGCTGGTGATCCTCGCCAACGGGCCGGTGATCGAGCTGCGGGACCTGCCGCGCGAGCTGCGCGGGGCGGAGGCCGCCGCGGGCGAGGTCGAGGGGGCCGCCCTGGCGGGGCGCTCCATGGACGACATCGAGCGCGAGGCGATCCGCCAGACCCTGGAGCTGACCGAGGGCAACCGCAAGCAGGCGGCCCAAATGCTCCAGATCGGTGAGCGGACGCTCTACCGCAAGATCGAAAAATACGGCCTCTAGCCGTGAACTCCCTCGTGCACCTGATCCTGCCCGACGTGCAGGAGCTGCTCCGGGACGGGACGGCCGAAGAGATCGCCGAGGCGCTCGCGCCCTTCCACAGCGCGGACATCGCCGACCTGCTCGAGGGGCTCGAGGACGCCGAGGCCGCCAAGCTGCTCCAGGCGCTCGGCCTCGAGCAGCGGGTCGAGACCTTCGAGCACATCGAGGTCGGTGACCAGGTCCGGCTCTTCGGGGCGATCGGCCCCGAGGGCATGGGCACGATCATCGAGGAGATGTCCGCCGACGACCGGGCGGACCTCCTCAACGAGCTGCCTCAGGAGCTCGCCTCGGGACTGCTGAGCCAGCTCCCGGCCGAAGAGGCCAAGGACGCCGCCGTCCTCTCCAACTACGGCGAGGAGACGGCCGGCGGGATCATGACCTCGGAGTTCGTCCGGCTCACGCTGGACATGACGGCGACCGAGGCGATCGAGCGGGTCCGGACCCAGGCCACGAGCAAGGAGCAGGTGTTCGCGCTCTACGTGCTCGACGACGAGGAGCGCCTGCGCGGGGTCGTGACCCTGAGCAAGCTGATCCTCGCCAAGCCCGACGCCACCATGGGCGAGGTGATGTACGAGCACCCGATCTCGGTGCCCGTCGAGGCCGACCAGGAGGACGTCGTCGGGCGCCTGCGTCACTACGACTTCCTCGCGATCCCCGTGGTGGACGGCGAGGGGCGCATGCTCGGGATCGTGACCCACGACGACGCCCTCGACGTCGTGCTCGAGGAGCAGACCGAGGACGTGCAGAAAATGGCCGCCGTCGAGCCGCTCGAGGCGCCCTACTTCGAGACGGCGCTCCTGACCCTGGTCCGCAAGCGGGCCGTGTGGCTGACGGTGCTCCTGGGCGCGGGCCTGGTCGCGGGCACGATCCTGAAGGGCTTCCACCACGTGCTGGAGAAGGCGATCGCGCTGACCTTCTTCCTGCCCCTGATCATCGCCGCGGGCGGCAACACCGGCGCCCAGTCGGCGACGCTCGTGATCCGCGGCATGGCCGTGGGGGAGATGGGCCCCGGCGACTGGCTGAAGGTCGCCCGCCGCGAGCTGCTCTCGGGGCTAATGCTCGGCACGCTCCTGGGCGCGCTCGGGATCGGCATGGCCTATCTGCTCGGCCAGGGGGCGGTCGCCTCGACCGTGTTCTGGACCCTGGTGGCCATCGTGACCGCCGGCTGCCTCCTGGGCAGCCTGCTGCCGATCCTGCTCGATCGGGCCGGAATCGACCCTGCGATCACGAGCTCGCCCCTGGTGGCAGGCCTCGTGGACATCCTCGGGATCGTGTTCTACTTCCTGATCGCGCGCCTCTTCCTGGGGATCTAGCAGCCCGGCGCGGCGCGCCATGCTGGCGCACGCCTCCCCGGGCAGGCTGTCAAAAGGGCTCGCCAAGCTCGCCCCACCTGCCCCTAAGTCCTTTTGCAGCAGGCTTTGCCCGGGATGGACTCCGCTGGCCCAGCGCTTGCAGAGTGCAAGGAGAAGTCAGCGGAAGACTCGTCCAGACAAAGAGATAGCCGGACCCAGCAGGGGTCGAGGAGAGCAACCATGGGCAAGATCGTCGGAATCGATTTGGGCACGACCAACTCGGTCGTCGCCGTCATGGAGGGCTCCGAGGTCAAGGTGATCGCGAACCCTAGCGGCATGCGCACCACGCCCTCGGTCGTCGCCTTCACCGAGGCGGACCGCCTGGTCGGCCAGCGGGCCAAGAACCAGGCCGTCACCAACCCCACCAAGACCATTTTCTCGGCCAAGCGCTTCATCGGCCGCCGTCGCGCGGAGGTCGCCGAGGACGAGAAGCTGGTCCCCTACGAGCTCACGGGCACCGACGTCGTCAAGATCAAGGTCGACGACAAGGACTACACCCCGCCCGAGATCTCGGCCATGGTCCTGCGTTACCTCAAGGACTACGCCAGCGAGTATCTGGGCGAGGAGGTCACCGAGGCGGTGATCACCGTCCCGGCTTACTTCAACGACAGCCAGCGTCAGGCGACCAAGGACGCGGGCGAGATCGCGGGGCTCAAGGTCCGCCGGATCATCAACGAGCCGACGGCGGCTGCTCTGGCCTACGGCCTCGACAAGAACAACGACCAGACGATCCTGGTCTACGACCTGGGCGGCGGCACCTTCGACGTCTCGGTGCTCGAGATCGGCGAGGGCGTGGTCGAGGTCAAGTCGACCAGCGGCGACACCCAGCTGGGCGGTGACGACTTCGACCAGGCGTTGATCAACCACGTCGCGGACGAGTTCAAGAAGAGCAAGGGCATGGACCTCCGCTCGGACAAGCTCGCCCTGCAGCGGCTGAAGGAGGCCTGCGAGCGCGCCAAGTGCGAGCTGAGCCAAATGCAGTCGACCCGGATCAACCTGCCCTTCATCACCATGGTCGACAACAACCCGCAGCACCTCGACATGGAGATCACGCGGGGCACCTTCCAGGCCCTGACCAAGAGCCTGATCGAGCGGACCCGCGGTCCGATCGAGAACGCCCTGCGTGACGCCAAGCTCAGCCCGAGCGACATCGACGAGATCCTGCTGGTCGGCGGCTCGACCCGCATGCCGGCCTGCCACGAGCTGGTGCAGGAGATCTTCGGCAAGTCGCCCAACAAGAGCGTCAACCCCGACGAGGTCGTCGCGGTCGGCGCCGCGATCCAGGGCGCGGTCCTGAGCGGCGACAAGGACGACATGATCCTGCTCGACGTCACCCCGCTCAGCCTCGGGATCGAGACCGAGCACGGGCAGATGACGGTCATGATCCCGCGCAACACCACGATCCCGCACGAGAAGAAGGAGGTCTTCTCGACCGCCGCGGACAACCAGCCCGCCGTCGACGTGCGCGTGTTCCAGGGTGAGCGCGGCCTGGCGCAGGACAACCGCCTGCTGAACCAGTTCCGCCTGGACGGGATCGCCCCGGCTCCCCGCGGCATGCCCAAGATCGAGGTCACCTTCAAGATCAACGCCAACGGCATCCTGGAGGTCAAGGCCAAGGACACCGGCACCGGCAAGGAGCAGGCGATCAAGATCGAGTCCGGCTCGGGCCTGTCCAAGGACGACATCGAGCGCATGAAGAAGGACGCCGAGGCGCACGCCGCCGAGGACGCCAAGAAGGTCGAGCTGATCCAGGTCAAGAACAAGGCCGACCACCTCGTGCACAGCACCCGCCAGCAGCTCGAGGAGCTCGGCGACAAGCTGCCCGAGGAGCTCAAGGGCAAGCTCGAGGCCGAGCTGACCAAGCTCGAGGAGGCCCGCAAGAGCGAGGACAAGGCGCAGATCGAGGCGGCGATCGCCAGCTTCGAGGCCGTGGCCCAGGAGATGGGCAAGGCCCTCTACGCCCAGCCCGAGCAGGGCGCCCCGGGCGGCCAGGGTCCCGTCGGTGGCCCCGTCGGCGGCGCCGCCCCCGAGGCCAGCAGCGGCTCCTCGTCGGACGACGTGATCGACGCCGACTACGAGGTCAAGTCGTAGTCATGCCGAACGCGGCCGGCGGCGCCCCGCGCGCTGCCGGCCGAGTTCACCCTGTCCAGGTGGTGTAGCGGTCAGCACACCGTGAGGTTCACCCCTCGCGGAGGGCGGAGTTCGATCCTCCGACTGAGACGTAACGAGACACGTCGGCCGATCTCCCGAGCCCCCTGCGCTCCGAGGTCCGCCGGCGTCGTCGTTTCCGGAGGGCCTGCCTCGAAGCGCCGGAAGCGAGTGCGTGATTGGGGTGAGAGCTAGGGCTATGCACGGTTAGTGCTGGTGGCCGTCGCCCTCGCCGTGGGCGTGGCCGTCGCCCTCGCCGTGGGCGTGCTTGCCCGCGCCGTGGGTGTGGGGACGGAGCACAAAGGGCGAAGTGACGTAATCCTTGCCGTCCGCCGAGAAAGCGACCTTGACGGTCGCGAGGAAGTCCGCGCCCTTGAGCCAGGTGGCGTCCTCGCCCGTGTCGCCGGGGAAAATGAAGTAGTTGGTCTTCCCCTCGCGGACGGTGGCCTTGCCGTCCTCGTCCTCGTTCTTGTCCTTGTTGCGCACGCGCAGGGTCGTGGTCTTGTTCTCCTTGTCGGTGAACGTGACCGTGACCGTCCCGTCGAGGGGCAGGTCGAAGGGCTGGGTCATCTCCGCGTCCTTGGCCAGCCAGAGCTCGAGGTCGCCCTTGTCGTCGTGCAGCTTTAGACGCAGGTAGCCGACCTTGTCCTGGGTGTCGGCCTGAACGAAGCGCGCCAGCACTCCGTTGGACCCCTCGGTGTCGTGCCCACCCTCGCCATGATCGTGCCCGCCCTCTCCGTGAGCGTGACCGTCCTCGCCGTGGTCGTGGCCGTGATCCCCGCCCTGGTCCGCGGGGCAGCCGGCCAGGCAGAGGAGGAGGGGCAGAACGAACAGGAGGGGCAGGTGGCGCATGGGTGGCTCCTTGGCTCGGCGAGACCATAGCCCACGACCTCGGCCAGCCAAAGGGCTTCGCCAGTGACCGGACCGATCTGGTTTGCTACCGTCCCGCTCCAATGGGCGCAGCGAGCTCGACGAGCGAAATCCCCCGCGTGAGCGCCGGCCGCCAGACGGCCGCGCTCTTCCTCGCGTTGGCGGTCGCCCTCCAGGGCCTGTGGCTCCCCGCTCACCTGGCCCTCGACCCGCACACGGGCGACGGCCACGCCCATGGCGACTCCGCGCAGCGCGCCCGCGCCAAGCACGGCCACGGAAGCCACGGGCACCACGGCCACGGCCACCACGCACAGGGCCACCGCCCCCACGCGCACCACGACCACGACCACGCCCACGCTCACGGCCCCCGTGCTCAGCACGAGCGGGCGGGCGACGGCATCACTCAGGTCCACGGGGAAGAGCACTCGCCTCACGAGCCGCACCACCCGATCACGGACCACCAGCCGCCGGTCGTCGCCAACCTGGGCGTCTCGGCGCCGATCCTCGCGCCCCCCGCCGCTTGCGCTCGCCTCCCCGAGCTGCAGCTCCTGGCGCGGGTCCGCGCCCGGCCCCCTCCGCCTCCTCGCGGAGACCCAGCCCCTCACCCCTCCAGACCCAGAGCTCCTCCGAGCGTTTGATCCGTCGAGCCACCCGGCTCGGCGCAGGCCCCGGCGTGTACGCGTCGCGGGCTCTCTTCGTGATCAATCGCCCCCTGCCGGAGGACCTCCGTGTCTCGACGTCTGACCCCCACCCCCCTGCTGCTCCTCGCGAGCGCCGCGCTGCTCTGCGCAGGCTGCCCTCCGAACCCAACCACCACCGGCGGCCGCGGCCACCCCCACGCCGCCGCCGCCGGGCACGACGACCACGGCCACGCCCACGGCGAGGAGGAGGGCAAGACCTCCGCCTTGACCGAGTTCTCGCAGCGCCACGAGGTGTTCCTCGAGCACGCCTACCTGCTGCGCGGCAAGGCGACTCGCTTCATCACCCACGTCACCGACGTGGTCGCGCGCAAGCCGCGGACCGAGGGGCCGATCACCTTCGTGTGCCAGCTCGGCGACGCCGAGCCGCTGCGCTTCGAGGTCGCCAAGCCCGCCCGGACCGGGATCTACCTGCCCGAGCTGACCTTCACCCAAGCCGGCGAGTGGAAGGTCAGCATCGAGGTCCCCACCGAGGAGGGCGACGACGTGGTCCGGCTGCCCAACCGGACCGTCTACGCCACGCAGGCCGAGCTGGACGCCGCGCCCGAGCCCGCCGAGGCCGACGGGATCTCCTTCCTCAAGGAGCAGCAGTGGAAGCTCGACTTCCAGGTCACCCCGGTCGTGCGCAGGGACCTGGTCGAGCGGCTCCAGCTCCCGGGTCGCCTGCTCGCCCCGCCCACGGGGCACGGCGTCGTCAGCCCGCCCATTGCGGGGCGCCTGCTGCCGCCCGCCGGCGGCGCGCTCACGACCCCCGGGCAGCAGGTCAAGGCCGGCCAGGTCCTGGCCCGGATCCAGCCGCCCTTGGCCGGCTCCGATCACCTGAGCTTCCTCAGCACCCGCCTGCAGCTGAGCGCGCTGCGGATCGAGCTCCAGACGAAGGCCGCCCAGGCCCGCACGGAGGCCTCGGTGGCCGAGGTCGCTCTGCGCCGCGCCGCGCAGCAGCTGGCCCGCGTGCGCGGGCTGGCCGAGCGCCAGGCCAAGTCGCCGCGCCAGGTCGAGCAGGCGATCTACGAGCACGCCCGCGCCGAGGCGGAGCTGAAGGCCGCCCAGACCCGCCAGCGCCTCTACCGCGAGGTCGAGGGCCAGCTCGAGCAGCAGCTCCCCAGCGACCTCTCGCAGGGCTTCCCCGCCGTCGAGCTGAAGGCGCCGATCGACGGCGTGATCGTGGACGCCGAGGGCGCCGTCGGCGAGCAGATCGCGGCGGACGTCGAGCTGTTCACGATCCTCGACCGGAGCACGCTCCACCTCGAGGTCAAGGTCCCCGAGACCGCCCTCGAGCGCGTGCCCGCTCAGCCCGGCGTCGTGTTCACCACGCCCGGCCAGCGGCACACCTTCCGCGAGGTGCTCGGGAAGGGCGGCGGCCGGCTCCTGCTGGGGGCCGTCCGCGTCGACCCCCAGGCCCGCGCCGCGCGCCTGCTCTACGAGCTGCCCAACCCGGGGGACCTCGCCGCCGGCCTGGCGGTCGAGGCCTTCGTGACCTCGACCCGCAGCGTGAAGGCGCTCGCGATCCCCGAGTCGGCCCTGGTCGAGGACGAGGGCCGCTACGTGGCCTTCGTGATGCTCGGCGGCGAGACCTTCGAGAAGCGCGAGCTCGTCCTCGGCGCCCGCGACGGCGGGCTCGTGGAGGTCACCTCCGGCCTCAGCGAGGGCGAGCGGGTCGTCAACCGCAGCGCCTACGCGGTCAAGCTGGCTTCGGTCGCGACGTCGATCCCCGCTCACGGCCACGCGCACTAGGAGGCGGCCGTGATCGACTTCCTGATTCGCTGGTCCCTGAGCCAGCGCGCGGCGGTCCTCGTGCTGGCCGCGATCTTCCTCGCCTGGGGCGCGCGCACCGCGCTCGAGTCCCCCGTCGATGTGTTCCCCGACCTGACCGCGCCGACGGTGACCGTGATCACCGAGGCCCACGGCATGGCGCCGCTCGAGGTCGAGAGCCAGGTCACCTTCCCGATCGAGGCCGCCCTCAACGGCGCCGCCGGCGTGCGCCGCGTGCGCTCCTCGACCGCGGTCGGGATCTCGGTGGTGTGGGTCGAGTTCGAGTGGGGCGCGGACGTCTACAACGCGCGCCAGATCGTGAGCGAGAAGCTCTCGCTCGTCTCCAACGGCCTGCCGCCCGAGGTCGAGCGGCCGATCCTGGCCCCGATCTCCTCGATCATGGGTGAGGTCCTCTTCCTCTCGCTGACCTCCGACCGCCACTCCCCGCTCGAGCTGCGGACCACGGCCGACACCGTCGTTCGGCGCCGCCTGCTCTCGGTGCCGGGGGTCTCACAAGTCACCCCGATCGGCGGCGACCACAAGCAGTACCAGGTCGTGCTCAGCCCCGAGCGCCTGCGCGAGCAGGGGATCTCGCTCGAGCAGGTGGCCGAGGCGCTCCAGCGGAGCAACGAGAACGTCTCGGCCGGCTTCATGGCCGAGGGCGGCTCTGAGCTGCTCGTCATGGGCCAGGGGCGCGTGCGCTCCCTGGAGGACATTCGCGCCACGGTCGTGGCGGTCCGCGACGAAGTCCCGCTCAAGATCGGCGACCTGGGCGAGGTCCGCCTGGGCGGCGCCCCCAAGCGCGGCGACGGCTCGGCCAACGCCAAGCCCGCGGTGCTCTTCGGCGTCCAGAAGCAGCCCAACGCCAACACGCTCACGCTGACGGCCAAGCTCGACGAGGTCCTGGCCGACGTGCAGAGCAAGCTGCCCGAGGGAATGACCCTCGACAGCGGGATCTTCCGCCAGGCGACCTTCATTGAGGTCGCGGTGCGCAACGTGGTCCACTCGCTGCGCGACGGCGGGATCCTGGTCGTCCTGATCGTGCTGATCTTCCTGGCCAACACCCGGGCCAGCCTGATCACGCTGACCGCGATCCCGCTCTCGCTCGTGGCCGCGGTCCTCGTGTTGAGCGGCATGGGCGCCACGATCAACACCATGACCCTGGGCGGCATGGCGATCGCGATCGGCGCGATCGTGGACGACGCGATCATTGACGTCGAGAACGTGGTCCGGCGCCTGCGCGACAACGCCGCCCTCCCGGCGGGCGAGCAGCGCGGTCTGCTCGAGGTGGTCTACGAGGCCAGCTGCGAGATCCGCAGCTCGATCGTGTTCGCGACCCTGATCATCGTGCTGGTCTTCCTGCCGGTGTTCTTTCTCCCCGGCGTGGAGGGCCGTCTGCTCCAGCCCCTGGGCGTGGCCTACGTCGTCTCGCTGGGCGCCTCGCTCTTCGTGGCCCTGACCGTGACCCCCGTCCTGTGCTACCTGCTCCTGCCCGGGAGCAAGTCCGTGCGCGAGGCCCACGAGCCGGCCCTGGCCGTGAAGCTCAAGCAGGCCTACGGCGCCTTCCTGGAGCCGATCCTCAACCACTCCTGGCTGTGGGTCGCCGTGCCCAGCCTGGCCCTGCTCGTGGCGGCCTTGCTCGGCGTCTCGCGCGCCGGGCGGGCCTTCCTGCCCGAGTTCAACGAGGGCGCCTTCACGATCTCGGCGGTCACGCTGCCCGGCACCTCGCTGGCCGAATCCAACGGCCTGGGCCGGGTCGTCGAGGAGCTGATCCTCGAGCAACCCGAGGTCGAGTCGGTCGCCAGGCGCACCGGCCGGGCCGAGCTCGACGAGCACGCCCAGGGCGTCGAAGCCGCCGAGCTCGACGTGTCCTACCAGCTCGGCGAGCGAACCAAGGACGAGCTGCTGGCCTCGCTGCGCGCCGACCTCAGCGCGGTGCCCGGCATGAACATCACGATCGGCCAGCCGATCTCGCACCGGATCGACCACATGCTCTCGGGCACGCGCGCGAACGTGGCGGTCAAGCTCTTCGGACCCAACCTCTACGAGCTGCGCACCCTGGCCGAGCAGGTCAAGGCGGAGATGGAGCAGGTCTCGGGCGTGGTCGACCTCTCGGTCGAGCAGCAGACCGATATCCCCGTGCTCTCGGTCCGCTTCCGGCGTGAGGCCATGGCCCGCTACGGGCTCACGATCGAAGCCCTGGCCCACACCCTCGAGGCAGCGCTCCAAGGCCTGGCCGTCTCGCAGGTCCTCGAGGGCCGCTACGCCTTCGACCTCGTCGTGCGCCTCGCGCGCGGCTCGGGCCGCTGCGCCGAGGTGCTGCGCGCCCTGCCGGTGGACGTGCCGGCCGGCGGCAAGGTACCTCTGGGCGCGGTCGCCGACGTGATCCGCGACACGGGCCCCAACCGGGTCAGCCGCGAGGACGTCGAGCGCAAGATCGTGGTCATGTGCAACGTCGCCGGCCGCGACGTGGCCTCGGTGGTCGAGGACTGCCAAGCCCGCGTGAATCCGCTCCTCGCTCCCAAGACCGGCTATCGGGTCGAATACGGCGGCCAGTTCGAGGCGGCCGAGGCCGCCAACCGCATGCTGCTCTGGCTGGGGATCGGGGTCGTGCTCGGGATCGGCTTCCTGCTCCAGGTCGCCTTCGGCTCGGCCCGCGACGCGCTGCTCGTGATGCTGAACCTGCCGCTGGCCCTGATCGGGGGCGTGGTCGGCGTGTTCGTCTCGGGCGGCGTGCTCTCGGTCGCCGCGGTGATCGGGTTCATTACCGTGTTCGGGATCGCGACCCGCAACGGGATCATGCTCGTCTCACACTTCAAGCACCTGCTCGAGCACGAGGGCGTGAGCGAGCTGCGCGAGGCCGTCGAGCGCGGCTCCAAGGAGCGCCTGATCCCGATCCTGATGACCGCCCTGGCCTCGGGCTTCGGCCTGATCCCCCTGGCCCTCGGCGGCGGTCAGCCCGGCAACGAGATCCAGACGCCGATGGCGATCGTGATCCTGTTCGGGCTGCTCAGCTCGATGCTCCTGAACATGATCGTGGTCCCCGCGCTCTACCTGCGCTGGGGCCGGCCAGCGGCCGCCCCCGAGTCTCCCGCCAGCGAAGGAGGTGCTGCATGAAGCGCCGCGCTCTGACCCTGTTGATCGCGCTCTTCGTCGGCTGCGGGAGCCCCCCCGACGCCGCTCCCGAGCAGGGCTCCCCGCTCCAGGAGGAGGGCGCGGGAGCGGCGGTCGGCTCCGGGACGGCCCCGCTCGCGAGCCTCAGCCTAGCCCAGGCGCTGGCCACCGCGGACGCCGACCACCCCGAGCTGGCGGAGTTCCGCGCCTACGTTCAGGCGGCCGAGGGACAGGGGGACCAGGCGGGGCTCTTCCCGAACCCCACCCTGGTCCTGCGGATGGAGAACGCCCCCTGGAGCGAAGGGAGCACCCGCAACGAAGCCGAATACGTCGCCGGCCTGACCCTGCAGCTCCCCCTCTCGGGTCGCCTGGGCGCGTCGGAGGACGTGGCCGCCCGTCAGCTCGACCAGCGCCTGGCCGAGCTGGCCGCTCAGCGGCGAGAGGTCCACGGCCGGGTCCGCGGCGCCTTCGCCACCGCCCTCTCGCTGGAGCGGGCCGCCGCGATCCAGGACCAGGCCCGCGCCCTGGCGGGCAGAGCCGTCGAGCTGCTCGAGGCGCGGGTCGAGGCCGGCGACGCCGTCCCGGCCGACCTGGCGCGGGTCCAGATCGAGGCCACGCGTGCCCGTCTGGAGCAACAGCGGGTCGAGAGCCTCCGCCAGCGCGCGCTGCTCGGTCTGGCCGCGGCGCTGGGCGACCCGAGCCGGCAGATCGGCTCGCTCGCAGGCGGCCTGGAAGCGGCCCTCGAGCTGCCCACCCTGGAGGCCCTCAGCGAGCGACTGGCGAGCAACCCGAAGCTCGCCGCCGCCGAGGCCGAGGTCGCCCTCGGCGAGGCGCGGGTCGAGCTGGCCCGCGCCCAGCGGGTCCCCGACGTCAGCCTGGATCTGTTCTACCGCCGCCTGGAGGAGGAGGAGGCCCACGCCTTCGACCTGGGCTTCGCCCTGCCCCTCCCGCTGATCAACCGCAACCAGGGCAACGTTCGCAGCGCCCTCGCCCAGCGGCTGGCGGCCGAGGCCCACGTCCAGGCCACCCGCAACGAGCTGCTGCGCGACCTGCGCGCGACCCACGCCCGCCTGGCCTACCTGCTCCAGGCCACCCAGGTCATGCGCGAGGAGCTGCTCCGCCGAGCGGACACAGTCCTAGCCAGCGTCGAGGCCCGCTTCCAGGCGGGCGATGCCAGCCTGGTCGAGGTGCTCCCGGTCCGGCGGGACTGGACCCGCGTTCAGCTCGGCTACCTCAGCGCCCTGCGGGAGGTCATGGTGGCCTGGAGCGAGCTCCAGGTCCTGACCGCGGCCCCGACCGCGCCCTGAGACCCAAGGCTCGACCCTGACGCGAGTCCGCTCCTCTCGTGTACGACCCAACCCTCGTCGCTGCCGTGGGCGAAGCCAGCTTCGACGACCACACCGGTGACACGCCCGCACAGCCGGTGCGAGCCCCTGGCGCAGCGGGAGCCCCCTCAAGCCTCGCGCCTCTGCAAGGTCCCGATCGAGCAGCTCGTTCTCGACGCTCGAGCGGCGCTGCCTGACTCCGCCTCGTAGCCGCACGCCGGCGACCGGACTGCGACCGGCTAGCCTGGAAGCTGCGGGGCTGGGCTCTCCCGGGGGACGAGCGCGACGAGCGAGTCGCCGGCCTCGGGGCGAGGCTGGTGATCGGCTGAGAAGGGGATCACCTCGCCCCGGGCGGTGACCACGAGCAGGGGCAAGGCCTCCGGCCCGTAGAGAGCGCGCCAGCTCTGGTAGTCGAACTCAGCGCTGAGAGGGGTCGCCTTGATGCGCTCACCTGCCTGCAGGCGAGCAGCCAAGGCCGCCCAGGTGGCGTCCTCCGCGAAGAGCCGGCGCCCCTGCTCGAAGGCCGCCCCGTGCCCGGTGTCGGTCTGACCCTGTCGGGCTAGCTGGAACACCCCCGCCTCGCCGAAGAAGTCCACGAAGCGGTGGACCGCGAGCGAGTTCACCTCGTCGTTGGGTGTCGCGGCGAAGAAGTGGCCCAGGCCGCCGAGGTCGAGGCCCTCGAGCGTGCTGTAGGAGAGGGGGTTCGCCTGGACCGCCTCCAGGCTCGCCATGGTGGCCGCTCGCACGTTGGCTCGGTTCGCGTCCAGGAGGAGGACTCGCACCCCCAGCTTCTCGAGCGCCGCCGCGAGCGCGCGGGGGAAGGCCTGCGCCCCCAGCAAGAGCACCCCCTGCGGGTTGGCGACGGCCAGACCCAGCCGGCGGGCCAGCGAGGGAGCGCTGAGCGCGTAGAAAGCCACCGTGCCGAGGATCACCACGAAGGTGAGGGGAGCCAAGGCCGCGGCCTCGGGTCGCTTCGCCTGGACCAGGCGGAGCGCGAACACGCTCGCCACCGAGGCCGCCACGATCCCGCGCGGGGCCACGCAGGCCAGGAGCGCGCGGTCCCGCCAGGTCAGGGCTGTGCCGACCGTGGCGAGGAGCACGGCGAGCGGGCGCACGAGCAGGAGCAAGGTGGCGAGGAAGCCGAGCGAGCGCCAGGAGAGGGCTCCCACCAGCTCGCCGGGCTCGAGCCTCGCGGTCAACACGACGAACAGGACCGAGATCAGGAGGACGACCAGGCTCTCCTTGAAGTGCAGGATCTTGCGCGCCCGTTCACCGAGGGTGTTTCCGACCACGACGCCCATCACGGTCGTCGCGAGCAAGCCCGCCTCGGGCTGAATCAGGTTCGCGACGCTGTAGGCGCCCAGCACGGCCATCACGGCGAAGGGCGCGTCGAGGAAGTCGGGGATCGCGTGGCGCCGCAGCGGGATCACGATCAACGCCGCGCCGGCGCAGCCGAAGACCGCGCCGGTGATCGAGATCCACAAGAAGCCGTGGGCGGCCTCGGCGACCCCGCTTCCCATCAACACCGCGTCGAACACGAGCAGGGCCAGGGTCGCGCCGACGGGGTCGATCACGATCCCCTCCCAGCGGAGGACCGTCGCCGCTCGCCCTGTGGGGCGAATCTGCCGCAGCATCGGACCGATCACGGTCGGCCCGGTCACCACCACGATCGCCCCGAGCAGGAGCGAGAGCTCCAGCCCGAGCAGGCCCCATGCCCAGGCAGCGCCAGCGCTGCAGAGCCAGGTCACCAGCACGCCGACCGAGACGAGGCGCGCCAGGGGGGCGCCCACGGCGCGCGCGTCTCGGAGCCGCAGGCCCATTCCGCCTTCGAACAGGATCAGGCCGACCGCGAGGGAGGTGGCTGGCAGGACCAGCTCACCCAGGAGCGCGTCTGGGTCGAGCAGGCGCGTGCCAAGGGCGACCTCGCAGCCGGGCCCAGCCAGGAGCCCGACCAGGATCAGCAGCAGGATCGCGGGGAACCGCAGCCTCCAGGCCAACCACTGCGAGCCGATCGCCAGCACGACGATACCGCTCAGACTCAGCGCGATCAGCTCTGGCTTCGACATGACATGCCCCCCTGGGCATGCAGGGCGAGCTCGCGCCGTCTCACGGGCGAGCGGGCAGCAGGCCAGCACGCTCTAGCCCTCATGACTGCTTCTAACCGTTTTCCTCCGCGAAACCCCGCTCCGTGACCACACTTCTCGCGCGGCGGCGGGGAGACGTCTTCAGGGCAGGGCCGCAACACAAGGAGCAGGCAGATCGACAAGGACCAGGTCGAGGGCCAGTGCAAGCAGCTCGTGGGGGTGGTCGAGTCCTGCTGGGGAGGGCTCACGGCCGACGACGGGAAGACGATCGAGGGCGACACGCAGCGGCTCGCCGGCAAGACCAGGAGCGCTACGGCGACGCCAAGCAGGACGTGAAGGAGGAGATCGACCGCCTCCTCGCGGAGCTCGATCGCGAGCGGCCCTCAGGACACTGAGGGCCGCTCTCTCCCGTGACCGCTCGAGCGCCTAACATGTCCCCCCTCCGCGACGCTGGGGAGCGGGGGCTGGCCTCGCGCCCCTGATCCTCGAGAACGTGGCGCGGGTCACTGCAGCCCGCGCCTGGTGCTGAGGAGCAGCTCGCTATGGTCTCCACGGTCTTCGCCTACAACGGCTCGACGCACGGGGACTGGGTCGGCACCTACGCCGTCCGGCTCGCGGCCGCGGCGCCGGACAGCGCCCTGCGGGTCGTCCACGTCGAAGAACACGGTGAAGACGCCGAGCGCTTCGCCGCCAAGCTGGCGCGGCTCGAGGAGAGCGCCGCGGCGGCCGGCGTCGCGCTCGAGGTCCGGCGCGTCGC
>MDTG01299163.1_pt1 | contig 17183 bp, 16 predicted proteins | sample 811421 | NCBI WGS metagenome assembly MDTG01 (sample SAMN05326645, study PRJNA326480) | marine metagenome | isolation source: seawater | place: Pacific Ocean: South East | collected 2011
TAGGTTGTTGGGTGGATTTAGGATAAATACAGCTACTTCCTAAAAATAAAAGTCTCTTGACATTATTTACTCTTGAGATTTCGATTAGATTAATCTGGATCTGCAAATTTTCCAATAAAAATTCATAAGGATTTTCGTTATTTGCAAAAATCCCGCCAACTTTTGCAGCTGCAATAATAACAATATTTGGTTTGTTTCTTTTGAACCAAATTTCAACATTTTGAGAAGAAGTAAAGTCAAGCTCTCTTTTTGATGGTGTAAATATTCTCCCATTATTTTGTGAGCCATATCCTCGCTCTTTTAGCAATCTTTTAATTGCACTACCAACCATTCCATTAGCGCCTGCGACTAATATTTTATCTTTTTTACTAATATTCATTAGTTAACCTTAAAAAAATCATTTTTTAAATTTAAATTATTTTATATTTTTGAGGATTATATTTTCTTTTTCAGCAAGATATTTATCATTTTTAATCATTTCTTCAACTAATTCATTTAATGTTATTTTTGGAACCCATCCAAGTTTTTCCCTCGCTTTAGATGCATCACCTAATAATTCATTGACCTCCGTTGGTCTAAAATATCTTTTATCAATTTTTATAACTATTTCTCCTGTATCTGATCTTAATCCGATCTCATTGAGCCCCTCATTCTGCCAAATTATAGCTTTTTCATTTTTTCCTTTGTTCCATCCTAACGCTCTCGCACTCAGTTCAACAAAACTTCTAACGCTTTCCATCCTTCCAGATGATATGACGAAATCCTCAGGTTTATTTTGTTGTAACATAAGATATTGCATCTCAACATAATCTTTAGCATGTCCCCAATCTCTTTTAGCATCAAGGTTCCCTAAGTAAAGGTATTTCTCAAGTCCAGCGTTTATTCTTGAAAGCCCTCTTGTTATTTTTCTGGTTACAAATGTTTCTCCTCTTCTTGGACTCTCATGATTAAATAAAATCCCGTTGCACGCAAAAATACCATAAGCTTCTCTATAGTTAATAGTTATCCAATAAGCATATAATTTTGCTGCTGCATAGGGACTTCTAGGATAAAATGGAGTATGTTCATTTTGAGGGGTTTCTCTTATTAGTCCATAAAGTTCACTAGTACTTGCTTGATAGAATCTGGTTTTTTGTGCCAGATCTAGAATCCTTATGGCTTCAAGTATTCTTAAAGTCCCTAATGCTACGCAATTAGTGGTGTATTCTGGACTATCAAAACTTACCTCTACATGACTCTGAGCGCCTAAATTATATATTTCATCTGGCTGAATACTTTGAATTATTCGGATAAGATTTGAACCATCTGTTAAATCTCCATAATGCAAAAAGAAACGAGATTTCAGGTCCTGAGGTTCTTTATATAAATGATCAATCCTTGCTGTATTTAGACTGCTTGCTCTTCTTTTGATGCCATGAACTTCATAGCCTTTTTCTAAGAGGAACTCTGCCAAATAACTACCATCTTGCCCTGTAATACCAGTAATTAATGCTTTCTTAGTCAAATCAGAATATTAATATACCTAACCAATGTTATTGTAAAAAGTAATTTATGTTAAGTATTACTTTCTATTTATAATAATAAAATTTAATGTGAGATAATTTATTCTTGAAATGAAATTTATTAGTTTTTTATTATTCTTATTTAAGATTTTATTTAGCTAAGAAATGACTTTTATGATTTGATATTAAAGATGTTAAATATACTTGTCACTGGCGGAACTGGATTCATTGGAAGTCATACTTGCATTGATTTATTAGAAAATAATTACAAAATAACTATTGTTGACTCTAATATTAATAGCTCTTCAAATGTTTTAAATCAAATTAACTTAATAGCTAATCAAAAAATTAAATCTCATAAAAATATCATTTTTGAAAAGGGAGATATTAGAGATATATCTTTCTTAGATAAAGTTTTTTATAAAGCAAAGAAAAACAAAAATCCAATTGAAGCTGTTATCCATTTTGCTGGTTTGAAATCGGTTAAGGAATCTGTATTAAACCAATTTCTATATTGGGAAAATAATGTATCAGGTTCAATTTCACTCCTGAAGATAATGGAAAAATATGATTGTAGAACTATCGTATTCAGTAGCAGTGCTACTGTATATGGAAATGTAGAATCAATTCCAATTTTTGAGACAGATAAAATAAAACCCATAAATCCCTATGGTTCGACAAAAGAAATAATTGAGAGGATTTTAGAAAGTATTTTTGAAGTTTCTAAGCCAATTTGGAATATTGCAATCCTAAGATACTTCAATCCTATTGGAGCACATATTAGTGGATTGATTGGTGAAAATCCACATGGTATTCCTAATAATTTATTTCCCTTGATTTGCGGAGTTGCATCAGGTAAATATGAACAACTAACAATTTATGGTAAAGATTGGCCTACCAAGGATGGAACTGGTATTAGAGATTATATTCATGTTATGGATCTAGCTGAATCACATAGATGTGCATTGGAGTATCTATTTAATAATAAATCAAAATTGATTAAATTAAATATAGGAACAGGAATTGGTACTTCAGTATTAGAATTAATAAATCAATTTAAAATATCTAATAAATGTGAAATTCGGTTTAAATTCTCAGAAAGAAGAGCAGGGGACGTTCCTATTCTGGTGGCAGATAATAAAAAAGCTATCTCTCTATTAAATTGGCAACCAAAAAAAGGATTAGATGATATGTGTTCAGATGGTTGGAAATGGTTTAGTAATCAAAATAAGTAGTAATTTTTTATAAAATCAATACAAAGTTTAATTTGTAGTGCCATCTCCAATACTCCATAAATTCATATCATGATTAGTAATCATTTTTTTATCTAAAATAGATCTTGTATCAAATACCCAAGAGGGCTTTCTCATGTTTTTTGAAATTAATTCCCAGTTAATTGTTTTATATTCATCCCATTCTGTTAAAACCACTATTGCATCAGCATTTTTATAATTTTCTATTGAATTTTTCATTAAACACCATTCTCCTTCATTAGATGTAATATTAGTTTCATTTATGAAAATATTCTCATCTTTGCCTATATCATTGGCAATTTGTTTTTTCCCAACCTTAGGATCATGAATAAATAAAATAGCTCCTTCCTCCAAGAGATCTTTGCAAATAGTAATAGCAGCTGATTCCCTCGTGTCATTTGTATTAGATTTAAAAGCAAAACCTAAAATACATATTTTCTTTCCAGTTACTGTGCCAAAAAGTTTTTTTACAATTAATCTAGAAATTCTATGTTGATGCCAATTGTTTAGTTTTACTACACCCTCCCAAAAATCAGCAACTTCATTTAATCCAAAATAAGAGGATAGATAGACAAGATTTAAGATATCTTTTTTAAAGCAACTGCCTCCAAATCCTGGACCTGAATCCAGAAATTTTGAACCTATTCTAGTATCTGTTCCAATAGCTCTTGAAACCTCCGAAACATCAGCTCCAGTTGCCTCACAAATTGCAGCAATAGAATTTATTGAACTAACTCTTTGTGCTAAAAATGCATTTGAAGTTAATTTAGCAAGTTCACTACTCCATATATTTGTATGTAATATTTTCTCATTAGGAACCCATCTTCTATATATATTACTTAATGCATTTATGGCTTTCTTATTTTCTCCTCCAATTAGAACTCTATCAGGTCTTTCAAGATCAGAAATAGCTGATCCCTCTGCCAAGAATTCAGGATTTGATAAAACATCAAAACATGTAGTAAGGGATTTATTGGAATTAACTTTTGAGGCGTCTAAGATTTCTTTAATAACTTCTGCTGTTTTAACAGGAAGTGTACTTTTTTCTACAACTATCGTATGTCCTGTCGCAAATCTTGCTACTTGTCGAGCACAAGCCTCAACCCATTTAAGGTCACTAGCTTTACCTGCTCCAACACCCTTTTTTTTGGTTGGTGTGTTTACTGATATGAATATTAAATCTGCTTCAGAAATTTTATCATTTACATTTGTTGAAAAAAAAAGATTTATCCCCCTACATCTATTTATTATTTGATCTAATCCAGGTTCAAATATAGGCAAATTATTTAAATTCTTGCTATTCCATAATTCAATTCTTTCTGAATTAATATCAACAACATTTACTTGAATATCTGGGCATTTGTCTGCGATAACGGCCATCGTAGGTCCGCCTACAAAACCTGCTCCAATACAACATATATTTTTAATATCCATAGACAATAGTTAATATAGTGAGTTTATTAATAACTTTAATTAAAAAGGTATTAAAATAAATAAATTGAAATTGAAGATGAAATAATTTTTTATTCAATCCTCCCATATTTATCCTCAAATCTTTGAATATCTTCCTCTGAAATTTTTTCACCACTTTGTACTTCTATTAGGATTAACTTCTCTTTAGAGGGATTACTAAGTCTGTGCTTTGAGCCTGTTGGTATATAAATACTTTGATTAACGTCCAAAGTCTCACTCCTTTCATCAATCTCTACTTTTGCCTTTCCTTTAACAACAACCCAATGTTCAGATCTGTATTGATGTTTTTGTAATGATAGTTGTTCTCCGGGTTTTACCTGAATTAATTTAACCTGCCATTTTTTATCTGCAGCAATTGATAAATAGTAACCCCAAGGTCTAAATATCTGACTATGTTTTTGTCCTTCTTCTAGATTATTTTCTTTAAGTTTCTGAACAATATTTTTAACTTTTTGTGTTTGATGAATATCGGATATCAAAATTGCATCATTTGTTTCAACTACTACAAGGTCTTTTATTCCGATCCCAACAATAATTCTTTTATCACTTCTTAAATAACAATTAGAACTATCTTCTAAAAGGACTTTCCCTTCTTTTACATTATTAAATCCATCTTTTTCTGATAAATCCCATACTGATTTCCAACTACCTATATCGCTCCAGCCAGCATCCAGAGGTAAGACAATACCTTTGGATGTTTTTTCCATGACTGATAAATCAATAGATATATTTTTGCATTTATTAAAATCAAATTTATTTAATCTTTCAAAATACATATCCTTTTGACTGTTTTTAATAGCTTCTTTTGCAAAAAGAATAATTTCTGGCTCAAATTTATTAATTTCATCGATAATTGCACTAGCTTTAAACAAAAACATTCCACTATTCCACGTGAATCTTTTATCTTTTAAATATTCTTCTGCATTTTTTAAATTTGGTTTCTCCTTAAATTCTAATATTTTGCTCCCAAAATATTCATTATTCTTAAATGGTTTTTCTGACTTGATATATCCATATCCAATCTCTGGGTAAGTTGGAATAACTCCAAAAGTGACTAATTTATCATCTAATGCATATTTACAGCCATATTTGATAACATCAAGGAACTTCTTTATCTTTTTGATTTCATGATCTGCAGATAATATTAATAATATTGAATCTTTACTTTTTGAAATAACCTTTAATGCTGCAATTGCTATAGCAGGGGTAGTATTTCTTCCTGATGGCTCTAGCAAGATGGAATAATTTTTAGCTTTAATTTCTCTTAGCTGTTCTGCAACAATAAATCTATGTTCTTCATTGCAAATAAAAATTGATTCTTTAAAATTATCTAAATTTTTAATCCTTTCATATGTCTTTTGGAGTAAAGTTTTATTTTTTTTAGAATTAATAGATAAATATTGTTTAGGAAAACTGTCTCTAGATAATGGCCATAATCTAGTTCCCGATCCTCCACATAATATTACAGGTGTTATAAGTTCTCTCATAAAATTAAATTATTTTATTGCTTAATATATTTGTATAAATCTATTTCTTTTCGCATTATTTTTCAACTATGGAAAATTTAAATAATCCTTTTTACAATAAATTTATGCAATTTATATAATTTTGATCTTTCTATCTTAGTTTTTATTACATCTAGCATTGCATGTGATAAATTTTTATTTTCAGTAAACATATAGCACCATAATCTCTCCATAAAATGCCCCTCAATAGGGTTTTTATGATGACTTAATGACTTTAATAATTCCAAGTAAAAGTCTAAATCATATTTTCTTATTAATTCCTTCTTAATAGCAAAACAACCACCATAAGATGTTGCAACAATTCTTGGGATTTTTGGAAATAAATTTTCTGCATACTTCCTAAAACCAATATTTGAGCGGGATATCTCAAAATTATCCCAATTTTGCTTATATTTTTTATTTTTTTCTATTCCTACGTGCCATTTCCAATGAAGTGGTCCTAGTACACCATATCTACTAGCTTTAAAACCATATTCATTAATATCATTTAAATAATCAGATGGATTACTAAAAGCCATACAATTTAAATCATCTATTCTGCCTTGAAGAAAAATATTTATGTCATCGAGATTATTATAGTTATTTACTATATGGTAAATCCATGTGTGTGATTCTCTACCCACATTATTTAAATTAATAATATTTATAAATTTTTGATCCTCTATCTTTGGGCCTTTGTTATATAAATAAATCTTAAAATCATTATGAACTTTAAGCCAAGAAATGTCCTCTTTATATCTAGAAATAATAAGGCATTTAGACATTTTTTAAAGTAGATTTAATATTATTATTCTAACTAAACTTATTGGAAAAATATAAAAAAACAATTTTGGTTGTTGGGGCTGGTTTGGCTGGGGCAACCATTGCGAGAACTTTAGCAGAAAAGAAAATAAAAATTGAGATTCTTGAAAAAAGAAATCATATTGCTGGCAATATTTTTGATTTCGTAAATGTTCACAAAGAAAGGATACATAAATACGGTCCACATTTATTACATTGCAATAAAAAAGATAAAGCTCTAAAGTTTTTAAGCAGATTTACTGAATGGACAAATTATGAGCATAGAGTGAGAGCCCTCCTCTCAGATGGTAGAACAACTCCTTTGCCTATAAATAAAACAACATTAGAGGATATTTATAATCGAACTTTTGAGAATGAAAATGATGTAAGGAAATTTTTAAATCTTATAAGAAACAAAAATATTTCTCCAAAAAATACTGATGAATTTTTTGAGGCAAATGTTGGTAATAAATTAGCTGATATATTTTTTAGACCATACACAAGAAAAATGTGGGGTTTGGACCCAAGGGAATTAAGTGTAAGTGTAGGAGCAAGATTACCAATAAGAACAAATGAAGATGATAGATATTTTAATGATCTTTTTCAAGCTTTACCAAAGGAAGGCTATACCAAAATGATTGAGAATATGTTGGATCATAAAAATATTAATTTAAAACTAAATACTACATATAAGAAAGGTTTGGAAATCGATTATGATCATGCATTCCTTTGCTTGCCAATTGATAATTTTTTTGATTATAAATTCGGTGTTTTGCCTTATAGATCATTAAAATTTGAGCAAAAGGAAGAATTTTCTAATGATTTAGAGGTTCCCGTTATCAATTTTACTGATGACTCTCCATATACTAGAAAAACTCAATGGAGTTTATTTCCTAATTCTGAAAGGTCTAAAACAGGGTTTAAAACAATAACATATGAGAGGCCTTGCTCTATGGATAGTAATCCAAATGAATATTATTATCCTGTCCATACAAGTAGTTCAAAAAAAATGTATGAAAAATATAAAGAAATTTCTAAGAAAGAGAATAAAATTACATTTTGTGGGAGGACAGGTTTGTTTAAATATATTGATATGATTCCTGCTGTTAATATTCATCTCAAAATCGCTAATAAATTTTTAGATAATTTGTAAAATCTATGCTTTCAAGAAAAAGAATTAATTTACTTATGATCTCTTCAAGCTCAACTCTTGGAGGAGGTACAAAACATATGTTTGATCTAGGTAAAAAATTAAATTATGAATTTAAAGTATTTTATGCGATTCCTAAAAATAATAATTTTCAAAATTTCTTGAGTTCAAGTAATCATATTTTTATTTGTGAGAGAGAGATTAATTTTGTAGATATTATAAATTTGAGAGAATTTATTTATGCTAATTCTATAGATATTATTCATTCTCATGGAAAAGGTGCAGGAGTACTAGGAAGAATTCTAAGGATTTTTGTAAAAAAACCTTTAGTCTACACCTTTCATGGAATTCATCTAAAGTGCCACTCTTGTTTAATAAGATTAATTTACAAAATTTATGAATTTTCACTGGGTTGGATTGATTCTGTAAAAGTTCTGGTTTCAAAAAGTGAAAAAAATTATGCTATTAAAAACAATGTTTATATCGGTAATAAATCAGTAATAATAAATAATGGAGTACTAAATAAACAAATAAAAGAATATAAATTATTTACAAAACAATTAGAAAATTTAAATAGAACAAATGTAATTTCAATATGTAGATTTGTAAGCCAAAAAAATATTGAAGAAATTTTACAAATAGCTCAAAAATTAACCAATATAAATTTTTCTATAATTGGAGATGGACCACTTTGGAAAGAAATAAATGCTTTATTAAAAAGTAAAAAGTTGAATAATGTTTATTTATTAGGAGAAAAGAAAAATATTTTTAAATATTTGTATTCAGCAGATATTTATTTATCGACATCTTTATATGAGGGCTTACCTATAAGTATTTTGGAAGCCATGTCTATAGGTATTCCAATATTAGCTAGTAATGTTACTGGAAACTGCGATACTATCGAACATGGAAAATCAGGATTTTTATACGAATTGCATGACATTGAAATGGCAAAAAAGTATTTGCTTAAATTAGCTGATAACGAATCTTTAAGAATAGGAATAGGTTACAATGCATTTAATAGACAAAGAAAAAGATTCTCAATGGATCTTATGATAAATAAATACAGAAATCTTTATAGAGATTTAATTGATATAACTTAAATTCTGATGTGAGAATTAACGTTTTTTTTCTGAAATTTTTATCATTTCTTCAAAACTTTTTGATTTCTCTTTTAATTCTTCAAAGTTGCCTTGAGCTTTTATTTCGCCTTTTTCAAATTCAAAAATGCAGTCACACTCTTTTATTGTTGACAATCTATGAGCAATAAAAATAATTGTAAGTTTTTTATTCATAAATGATAAAGCATCTATTAAATCTGATTCTGTTTTATTGTCTAATGCAGAAGTTGCCTCATCTAGAATAAGTAGTTTTGAATCTCTATAGAATGCTCTAGCAATTGCAATTCGTTGTCGTTGTCCCCCCGATAACCTTATCCCATTATCACCAATTTTAGTTCTTATCCCGTTTGGAAGTGTTTTAATTAAATTATCTAATTGAGCTGCCTCTAAAGATTGCCAAACTTTGGATTCATTAATATCACTTTGATCTAATCCATAAGCGATATTCGAAATGAAATCAGTATTTAGTAAATTTATAGATTGAGGAACATATGAACATAATGATTGCCATTGGGATAAATGAGAATCTTTGAGTTCATTTTCATCTAAAAGAACTTTACCTTTACTTGGCCTGAGTAAACAAAGTATTTGATTGGCTGTTGTACTTTTCCCACTCCCAGTTTTTCCAACAAAGGCTACCTTGGAACCAATTGGAATTTTTAGATTAATATCTTTAAGTGCAAATTCTTTTCTAGAGGGATATCTATAAAATAAGGAAACTAACTCTATGCTTTTTTTTGGAATTTTTAATACATTATCTTTAATATTTATCGAATGTTTTCTTTTAGGACTTAATTCAAGAATTTTCAAAGATTCCTCTAAATCAGGAATTCCACCTCTCAGATCTGTGATACCTCTAAAAAGATCCTGAAGAGGAGGTGTTAACTTAAGAGATGCTACTGCTATAGTTGCGAGAAAAGGAACTATTTCAATGAAATCAGAAGGTGTTTTACCAGTTAAATAGGGAAATAATCCAATAGAAAAAATTAAAGTTATTCCAAATGGTTCTATAAGAGACCTAGGTAATTCTGGAAATGTTTCTGCTTTCCAAAGATATGGAAAAGCTTTTCTGCCTGCATTGGAGTATCTCTTTTGAAAATAGGATTCTGATCCAGTTAGGTGCACATCAATGATTGTTCTTATAGATTCAGACATTATTTTGTTAATTTCGGACTCTAATATTATTCTTTGACGAGAGGCTTTTCTAATAAAAGGGGTAACTGTTAATGATAAAAAAGTATATCCAATAACTAGAAAAATTATTAAATAAAAAGCAGCTAACTTTGCAAAGCTTAAAATTGCTATAAAAATAAATAAGACAATAAATGATCCACTTACTATTTGAAGTACCGGGCGTACAAATTTCTCACAAACTCTTTGCAAATTAAGAACAACCTTCGAACTGATTTCTTCACTTTTTTCTGTTAAGAAGAAATCATATTTTTGATTAAATATATTATTTTGTGCTATTTGCGATAACTCTATAAATATAGCTGATCTAAGCCTTTCTTGAAAAGCTCTTAAGGATAATCTTAAAAAGGAAGCTAACCAATTGAATAAAATATATATTGAAATTAAGATCAATAATTTTGTAAATGGATCATCTGAATATAAATTTGAGAAAGGAATAGAAGGTCTATTTTCTTTACCGACTAAAATAACAAATAATCTTGATATAAGTCCAACTACTAAAACATCTGATATGCCTGTAATAATTGCTAAGGGGATAATATTAAATAGTGCTTGTCTTCTCTCTTTTGAGAGTATCTTTAGTAATCTAAAAACTAATTTTATCGTAGTACTATACATGTTTTTATAAAAGCATATTAAATTAATTTTTTATTTTTAAAGTAACCACTTAAAAATGTGCATATATGCATTAGTAGGCTCCTCTGTCATTTGGAAAAAAAATGACTCCAAATGTTCTTATGATTATTCTCAAGTCTAATAAAATATTAATATTTTCTACATATAAACAGTCAAGGAAAATCCTTTTTTTATAGCTTAAGTTATTCCTTCCACTTACTTGCCAAAGTCCAGTAATACCTGGTTTTATTGAAAATACTTTTGAAATAGAATTACCATATTTTTTAATTTCATCTTTAACAATTGGTCTTGGACCAACTACGCTCATTTCCATCTTTAAAACATTTATAAATTGAGGTATTTCATCTAAGCTTGTTTTCCTTAGTATTTTGCCAACATTTGTTATCCTTGGATCATTTTTTAGTTTGTGTGTCTCTTCAAATTCTTTTCTTAGTTTTTCATTCTTAATAATCAAATTTTCAAATATATCTTCCGCTTCAGGATGCATTGTTCTAAATTTTATACATTTAAATGGCTTATTATTCTTACCAATTCTCTCTTGAATAAAAAAGATTGGACCTCTTGAACTGAATTTTATTAGTATCGAAATTAGTAAAAAAATTGGAGATCCTATTAATATAAAAATTAAAGCAAAAATAAAGTCGAAAAATGATTTTAAGTTATTGTAAAAATTTTCTTTAAATAATTTCTTATTAATCAACATTGTTTAAATAAATACATTCTACTTAAGTAATAATCATAATTTCCTTTGAAAATCATCCCAAACTTTGTTAACTATAAATTCCATTTTTGTTATGAAATTACTTGAGTCAAACTGTTTTGCATAATAATTTAGATCTTGAGAGAAAAATTGCTTCCATATTTTTTTTTCTTCAAACCATGCAACAGTGTCAAAAATGTTTGAACAAGTTTGTTTCTTAAATAAAATCCCATTGGCGATTTGATCCTTTTGAATAGTTGTTAAACAATTAACTGTATCTAGAATTCCTCCTCTCCCAAAAGCTATTACTGGTGCTCCAGAGGCTATAGCTTCAACTGGAGCTATCCCAAAATCTTCAAGTCCAGCATATACAAATGCTCTACATCTACTCATATAGTCTGCTACCTGAAGATTAGAAATTCTATTGAGAAATGTTATATTTGGCCTTGCATATTTTTCTAATTTTAATTTCTCCGGTCCATCTCCAATAATAATTAAAGGGTAACCCAACTTATTAAATGCACTTACAAGTAAATCTATTCTTTTATTTGGTACTAGTCTATTGACGCTTAAGTAAAAATCTTCTCTTGTTTTATTGTAATTGAATCTTTCTACTTCTACAGGTGGATGTAAAACCTCTGACTCCATTCCCCAATATTTTTTAATTCTTTTGGCAGTGAAATTTGAATTCGCTATAAGAAAATCTATTCTTTGAGAACTAATAAAATCCCACTGTCTTAGTTTAAATAAGATATATCTTAGGGGTACGTTGAATCCATATTTAGCAAAAGTTGTTTGTTTTAAATATGTATTAATTTGATCCCATGCATATCTCATAGGGGTATGGATATAGCTAATGTGTAATTGGTCAGGTCTTGTTAAAATCCCTTTTGCGAAAGCATGACTTGAACTTACTAACAAATCATATTCATTTAGGTCAATTTGTTCTATCGCGAAAGGTAGTAAAGGAAGATAATTCTGAACTTTTGATTTTCCAAAAGGTAAATTTTGAATAAAACTTGTTTTTATTTTTCTCCCTTTTAAGAAGTTATTTTCAAAATTATCTATGCTTGAAGCGAGAGCGAATATATCAGTTTTGTTGTTTTTTTTGCTTAATATCTTATCCAATAAAAAAGTCACATTTTCTGCACCACCAAGAGATTTTTTTAAAAACCAATCATGTACTATTGCAATCTTTGTATCTCTTATATTCATTAAAAGTTATATAATTTAAAGATTTTACTACACTGATAGAAAGTTATAAAATAAAAATTATATAATAACTCATTATTTTTTTGGGAAATATAATTTAAAGTATCATTTAAGATATATACTCATTATTAATTTAAATATTAATAATTACTTTAATGCAAATTGATTTATAAAGTATCTAAATTAAAATTTTATCAATAAAATTTTTTAATTATTTGAGAGGATTTTCTATTCGCTTTTCTTCAATAATATTTTTTAAACCCGCAATTAATATCCAGAAAATTAAACTAATTTTGCCGTCAAAATACTGAATATCAAATAATTGGGATACTAAAAATGTAAATACTGCAGCCCAAAATGCCCTATCGAAAAATGATATTTCCAAAATATGCTTATTAAGAAAAATATTTTTAGATGAAATAATGAGAATAGAAGTTATTGTTGAAAAGAATAATATGGATGAAGGTAAACCATAACTAATTGATAATTCAAGAAGAAGGTTGTGTGAATGTCCTTTCCAAAAATTTGTTTTAGAAAAAAATATTTCAGTGAAAGATGTGGCACCAGTCCCAAACAAAGGATTTCGTTTAATAATTTCTATAGCATTTTTAAAGATAGATATTCTTGTAGAATCAAGTCCTTCATAACCATCTTCTAAAAACTCCAATAAAATTTTTTCTGGTATTAAATTTCTTAAATTTTTCTGCAATTCACCAGCAAAATGGGGAGAAAATAAAATGAATATTAATACTAAGCCTAGGATTAATAATGGCAAAAGAAATTTAATTCCTTTCTTTCCAAAAACTAATGGGAATGATGTGATTAATCCTAACCATGCATTTCTTGAGAAAGTTAAAAATGCAGAAAATCCAGTAGAAAAAAGAAATCCTAAAATAATAAATTTTCGAAAAATGTTATTGCCTTTTTTTAGTATTGATGCCAAGCAAAAGGGCCATACAAAATTTAGCCATGAACCTGCATAATTTTGATTATTAAATAAACCACTTAAACCTCCTGGATTTATAATCGGTCTTTGATACCAAATAATAAGTCCATTAAGGGTTTTTAAAGGGCCTGTCCAATTGAAAAAATATTGTCCAAAACCTGTAATTAAAACTGGTAATGTTCCTGCTATTAGGATTAATCCAAACGATATTCTCTTAGACTTTGAGTCAAGATAAGGTTGTATACCCCAAAAAACCCAAACAAATGGAAGCCAATTGCCCAAACCAATTAAAGATAGCTTTGGATTCCAAATTTCAGGATAATTATTAATAAGAAAAGAATTTTGTAAAAGCCCACTTAATAAAATTAATAAACTAAAAATTAAAAAAGGATAATTCCAATAATCTTTGAAGTATGCTTTTTTATTACTAAAACTTCCTATTATTAAAGCAGGTAATAAAAATAAAATCCCTATTATCAATGATGATGGTAAAAAAAATACCCCTAAGAGAAATAAATATGAACCATACTTTGTTATTGACTTTTTTGGGAATATATTTATACGAATAGATTGCATATATTTAAGCATCTCAGATTAACGCTTCCTGCAGGATTCGAACCTGCGGCCCACTGCTTAGAAGGCAGTTGCTCTATCCAGCTGAGCTAAGGAAGCACTACATTATTATATCTGACAGGATATGGCACAGACAATAAAATAATAATTTTAAAAATATTCGCTATTCAAAGGTTATGATTATAATCTTTTTCTGATATTTCTAATAGAATAAAATAAAGTTAGATTCTGTTTTGGCCAAAAGACTCTCTATCAAACAAAAAAAGGAAATTTTGAAGTTTTTTCTACATGGAAAGACCTTAGGAGAATTATCACAAGAGTTTAATTGCACAAAATTAACAATTTCTAGAAATCTGAAAAAAGAACTTGGAGAAGAAAAGTACAAAGCATTTACCAATAGTAGGAAACTAACAAATAGTAATGACTCCAATATTAGTCAAAGAATTTCTATACAGGATAAAAAGGTAGGGGACGTAGAAATGCCAGTTGAAAATTTTGATGAGCAGTTTCCAAACACACCCTTTATAGAAATAGCGCCATTAAATTATCAAATTGATAATACTTCTCAAAAGGAACTAACATCTATATCTATCTCAGAGATTAAATTACCCAGTATTGTATATATGATTGTTGCGAAAAAAATTGAATTAGAAATTAAATGCCTTGGGGATTATCCAAAATGGGAATTCCTCTCCCAAGATGAATTAGAAAGAAAGACAATTGAAATTTATGATGATTTAAGAATTGCGAAAAGTTTTTGTGGAAAGGAACAAAAAGTTATTAAGGTTCCCAATGTGGATGTATTTAAATTAGTTGCTCCTATTTTAAGATCGAGAGGTATTTCAAGAATAGTTAGCTCTGATCAATTGATATCTCTTTGATTTATTTCCCTTTCTTATTAAAATTTACTATCATACCGCCAGAAACAGATCCTGTTATAAAACTAATTCCAACAATAAAACTTATTGGTAAATTTACTGTTTCTCCAATAATAAATTTAACTTTATTCCTATTTGAACTATTTTGTATGCCAATAATTAAAAGCAAAAATAAAGCTGAATTTAAAGTAACTGTAAAAAATATTTTTTTGAATAAAATTAACATTTATTGAATTTAAGTCTTAATACATATCATAAATTATATTTTTTCTAATATTATTTTTTTTTGCTAAGTATTTTGATGCGGCAGATAAACTTAAGCCTGCTTCAGTTAAATCGTGAAGTTCTTTTTTTAATTCTTCTTTACAGTAGTTATCATTTTGATTTTTTTTATTAATTCCTTTTATTACAATCGTACACTCTCCAATGACTTCTCTATTTTTGAAAGAATTAATAACCTGATCAATATTATTACCAATATGTTCCTCAAATCTTTTTGTTAATTCTCTCGAGACATGAATCTCTCTTTCTCCTCCACAAATATTTTTCAAATCAAGTAATAATTTTTTTAAACGATGGGGAGATTCAAATATAATTGTTGTTTTATCATTTCTACTTATTTCAAATAGAAGTTTTTGTCTCTCAGAGTTCTTTTTTGGAAGAAAACCTTCAAATATGAATTTTGAACATGGTAGTCCACTTGATACAAGTGCGGTTGTGGCTGCACAGGCTCCAGGAATACATATTATATTTATTCCATTACATCTAGCTTCCTTTATTAGATCCTCTCCAGGATCGCAAATACTTGGCATCCCTGCATCACTAACCAATGCAATTGATTCGCCAGAATTTAAATCATTGATAATTTTCGGTATTTTTTTTCTAGAATTATGTTTATTAAAACTAATTAGATTATTTGTAAATTCAAACTTACTCATTATTTTTCTAGTTTGCCTAGTATCCTCACAAGCAATTAAAGAAACCTTCCTGAAAATGTTCAAGGCTCTCAAGGAAATATCATTTAAATTACCTATAGGTGTCCCCACAATATATAAAACACTATTTTGAGGTTCTTGGCTTTTGTGAGATAATAATAAATCGTTATTCATTTAGTGATTAAAGTACCTCCGGGAGTAGATATAAATAATCTCATAAATGATTTGAAATCATTTAGTTGGGAAGCTTGCGACACCCTTCTTGAATATTCTCAAATAATAAAAGATTCAAATAATAAAAGCAATATCCTTGCAAATAAAAATCAAGATGACCCTGTAACAATTGCTGATTTAAAAGTTAATGAGATTATCATAAAAAATATAACTAAAATTTATAAAAATATTAATTGGGAAATATTAAGTGAAGAAAATGTAAAAGTTAATAAAAATAATATAAGAATAAATAGTGATTTTGTTTGGGTTCTTGATCCATTAGATGGAACTAAAGATTTTATTCAAGGTACAGGAGATTATGCTATGCATTTAGCTTTAAATTATAAGAATAAAACTAATTTAGGAATAGTCCTTATCCCTGATAAAGATGAATTATGGATATCTAATCATGATATGGTTTGGTGCGAAAACAGAGAGGGAAAATACCAAAAACCTAATTTATCTAATAAACATGTCTTAAAAGAGATGACTATTGTCACAAGTAAAAATCATCGGAATAAAGTTCTTCATAATCTGATCAAGAAAGTTAACTTCAAAAAGGTTATTGTGATGGGAAGCATTGGTTGCAAAATTGCTTCTATTTTAAGAGGAGAAAGTGATATTTATATTTGTTTGAGTTTACCTGGAGAAAGTTCACCTAAGGACTGGGACTTTTCTGCACCTGCAGCGATCTTAAAAGCTGCGGGCGGAGCAATAACAAATTTAAATAATGAAGAGTTAATTTATGGAAATTCTAATTTTGAACAAGATGGGATAATTATTGCATCAAATGATTACAAAAATCATGAAAAAATCTGTTTAGAAATAAAAGAAGTAATTAATAGATTTGATTTATATCCCTTTAAATCTAGTTAAGAGGAGCCACTGGTGTTGGAGTCGGCTCAGGATATGAAAATCCATTATTTTGTGAAACTCCCCTTAACGTTAAATTAATTCTCCCTCTACTATCTATCTCACGAACCCTTACAGTTACATCGTCACCTTGTCTTACCACATCTTCAACTCTCTCAACTCTGGCCTCTGATAGCTGAGATATATGAATCATGCCTTCTTTACCAGGTAGAATTTCTACA
>MDTG01286634.1_pt1 | contig 17181 bp, 14 predicted proteins | sample 811421 | NCBI WGS metagenome assembly MDTG01 (sample SAMN05326645, study PRJNA326480) | marine metagenome | isolation source: seawater | place: Pacific Ocean: South East | collected 2011
TATCCCAGACATAAGGGTCATGAAGATACCATTGCCGATATAGCTTTCATAAAATTCGTAACCTCCATACAAAAGAAAGGCTAAGGCCAAAATGAGTTTAATTATTTTAGGAAACATAAGATTTATTTTGGTTTCGAAGTTAATAAGAATACGTTTAAAACCATTTGTATAAGAAAAAAGATGTTGTATATTTGCCCGGCTTCAGGATAATGCATTTCAAAAATGAAAAGGACCTTTCAACCTTCCAAAAGAAAAAGAAGAAATAAACACGGATTCCGTGAAAGAATGGCCTCTGCCAATGGCAGAAAAGTATTGGCTAGTAGGCGGGCAAAAGGTAGAAAGAAAATTTCTATATCTTCCGAGCCTCGACACAAAAAATGATAATAAAAAAACAATATTTAAGGGTGTTATTCTATTTTGAATAACACCTTTTTTTTTATATTATGAAAATTTTTCAAACTATTCTTTATGCCGAAAAGATCTGAGATAAAGAGCATTTTAATAATTGGTTCAGGTCCTATTATTATAGGGCAAGCCTGTGAATTTGACTATTCAGGAACCCAAGCATTGCGGTCCATCAAAGAAGATGGAATTGAAACCATTCTTATCAATTCTAATCCCGCTACGATCATGACCGATCCTTCCATGGCAGATCATGTTTACCTAAAACCTTTAACAACCAAATCTATAATCGAGATACTAAAAATCCACAAGGTTGATGCAGTTCTTCCAACGATGGGAGGACAAACTGCACTAAACCTTTGTATTGAAGCTGATGATAAAGGGATCTGGGATGATTTTGATATTGAAATCATAGGGGTTGATATCGAGGCGATCAATATCACCGAAGATAGAGATCGTTTCAAAAAATTACTTAAAACCATAGATATACCTGTGGCACCTGCAGAAACGGCAACCTCTTTCCTTAAGGGAAAAGAAATTGCACAAAAGTTTGGTTTTCCGTTGGTGATACGTCCCTCCTTTACATTGGGAGGAACAGGCGCTTCTTTTGTGCATCATGCTGGTGAATTTGAAGAATTATTGACCAGAGGTTTAGAAGCTTCTCCAATTCATGAAGTACTTATAGACAAAGCTCTTTTAGGTTGGAAAGAATACGAGTTGGAACTTTTAAGGGACAAAAATGAAAATGTTGTCATAATATGTACCATTGAAAATATGGACCCCATGGGGATTCATACCGGAGACTCGATAACTGTAGCTCCAGCAATGACCTTATCTGATACCGCTTTTCAGCGTATGCGTGACATGGCCATCAAAATGATGAGAAGTATTGGTGATTTTGCTGGAGGCTGTAATGTTCAGTTTGCTGTAAGTCCTGATGAAAAAGAGGAAATCATTGCAATTGAAATTAATCCTAGAGTTTCACGTTCTTCGGCATTGGCTTCAAAAGCTACGGGTTATCCCATTGCTAAAATAGCTGCAAAACTCGCAATAGGATATTGCTTGGATGAGTTAGAAAACCAAATTACCCAGTCGACTTCTGCACTTTTTGAACCCACATTAGATTATGTAATTGTAAAAATTCCGCGATGGAATTTTGATAAGTTTGAAGGATCAGATCGCAAACTCGGATTGCAGATGAAGTCCGTAGGTGAGGTTATGGGTATTGGAAGATCTTTTCAGGAAGCACTGCACAAAGCCACCCAATCTCTAGAAATTAAGCGTAATGGTTTAGGTGCAGATGGAAAAGGCTATACTGAATACGACCAAGTAATTGATAAACTTACCCATGCCAGTTGGGATAGGGTTTTTGTTATATACGATGCCATTCAGATGGGAATCCCACTCAGTAGGATTTACGAAATCACCAAAATTGACATGTGGTTTTTGAAACAATATCAAGAATTGTACGAATTGGAAAAAGAAATTTCTAAGTTTAATATCGATAGCCTTGATAAGGGCTTGCTTTTGGAGGCCAAACAAAAAGGTTTTGCAGATCGTCAGATAGCTCATATGCTCGATTGTCTTGAGAGTGAGGTTAATAAGAAAAGAAAAGATATGGGCATTGAGAGGGTCTATAAATTGGTGGATACTTGCGCCGCAGAATTTTCGGCCTCTACACCCTACTATTATTCAACTTTTGAAGAAAAAATACAGTTGAAAGGTGGGGAGCCTTATAGTGAAAACGAAAGTAAAGTCAGTGATCGTAAAAAAGTCATTGTTTTAGGATCGGGACCTAACAGAATAGGTCAGGGTATAGAATTTGATTACTGTTGTGTTCATGGCGTTTTGGCCTCCTCAGAGTGTGATTACGAAACAATAATGATTAATTGTAATCCAGAAACGGTCTCTACCGATTTTGATATAGCCGATAAGCTGTATTTCGAACCTGTTTTTTGGGAACATATCTATGATATCATTCAACACGAAAAGCCTGAGGGAGTCATAGTTCAACTCGGAGGACAAACAGCACTTAAATTGGCTGAAAAACTCGATAGATACGGTATCAAAATAATTGGTACGAGTTTTAAATCTCTTGACCTAGCAGAAGATCGTGGAAGTTTTTCTACTCTGTTAAAAAACAATGGTATTCCTTACCCAGAGTTTGGGGTGGCAGAAACTGTTGATCAGGCACTTGCTTTGGCCGATGAGCTAGATTTCCCTATTCTGGTTAGACCTTCTTATGTATTGGGAGGACAGGGTATGAAAATAGTTATTAACAAAGAGGAGTTGGAAACACATGTGGTAGATTTGCTTAGAAAAATCCCCAATAATAAGCTTTTACTAGATCATTATTTGGACGGGGCAATTGAGGCTGAAGCAGATGCTATTTGTGATGGAGAAAATGTATACATCATTGGTATAATGGAACACATTGAACCTTGTGGAATCCATTCTGGAGATTCAAATGCAACCCTTCCCGTATTCAACTTGGGAGAATTTGTCTTACAACAAATCAAAGACCATACTCACAAAATTGCACTGGCTTTGAAAACAAAAGGTTTGATCAATATCCAGTACGCTATTAAAGAAGACAAGGTTTATGTGATTGAGGCTAACCCTAGGGCTTCAAGAACGGTCCCTTTTATTTCCAAAGCCTATAACGAAGCCTACGTAAACTTTGCCACCAAAGTGATGTTGGGACAAAATAAGGTTACGGATTTTACTTTTACTCCTAAACTAGAGGGTTATGCAATCAAGCAACCTGTATTTTCGTTTAACAAGTTTCCTAACGTAAATAAACAACTGGGCCCTGAAATGAAAAGCACCGGGGAAAGCATCTTATTTATTGATAGCCTCAAGGAAGACGAATTTTACGATTTGTATGCTCGTAGAAAAATGTATCTCACCAAATAATATATTATTCTTTATCTTAATAAGACCATTTTTTATGATTAATAAGAATGTTTTTGTAGTCTTGCTCATCTTTATTGCAATTTTATCGAGATTTTTGCCACACCCACCCAACTTTACACCCATTACTGCAATAGCTTTATTGTCCAGTAAAGGTTTTTCCAACCGATGGATAGTGTTTTTAATCCCCATTTTGAGTCTGTTCATATCGGATTTATTTTTAGGATTGCATGGAACCATACCCTTCGTATATGCATCATTTATATTGATAGCTGTTTTGGGTATTTGTATTAAAAAAATCAATGTTAGAACGGTGTTACTCTCTTCTACAGTTTTCTTTTTGGTCAGTAATTTCGGGGTATGGCTGTTACACTACCCAATCAGCTTTGAGGGGCTGGCACAATGTTATACCTTGGCACTTCCATTTTTTATGAACACCATTTTGGGAGATTTGCTTTATGGAGGCTTGTTGATTTATCCTTTTTATGAGTTGCAAAGGAGAAAAAGGTTTGCTATCTAGAGGTGATTTTTAGGAAATTTCTTCCATAGTTTGGGCTGAATTAATACAGGTTTTTTCTCCGTAATAATTTAAATTGTAAGCTTTCCAGCAATATTTTTTCCCCAGTTAATCCTTTACTCATTATTAATTTTTCATAAGTTTACCTTGTGATACGGTTTTGAATCGCAAATAAAAAGGGAAATTGGTTAAAAACCAATGCTGTACCCGCAACTGTAAGCTGAGTCCGCACTGTGGATGTTTTTTGGAAACTCCATACCACTGATTTTATCGGGAAGGTGTCCAAAAAAACGCGAGCCAGGATACCTGCCGTACATAGTGATCTGATACTTCGGGGATAAAGAATCAAGTTGCTGTAAGGATATTGTGTCCCTTTATTCTTTTTCATGAATTTAGTTAATGCCTTATTAGGTACAACATTCTCGTTCTCTACCTTAACTGCACAGAACCAGACTTTGGACAGCATAGCTGTATCAACAAATTTCCTTGATGAAGTTGTGGTTTCCGATTCCAGGTTCCCCTTAAAGCGATCCCAATCCGGTAAAAAAGTTGTCAAAATCAACCAAGAGGAAATTCAACAATTTTCAGGATTGGGATTAGGCATCCTTTTGTCAACCCATTTGGGTATCGATGTGATCGGTAAAAATCTGTATTCGGGGCATAACCCAAGTACGATTTCTATCCGGGGTGGACGCAACCGTCAGGTTTTAATTTTGATTGACGGGGTGAGGGTATCCGACCCTTCCAGAATCGATAATGATTTTGATATAAACGCTTTGAGTGAAGAAATGATTGAATCTATCGAAATTTTTAAAGGCCCTGCCAGTAGTTTGTATGGTAGTTCTGCCGCAACGGGGGTAATCAACATCTCTACCAAAAAAGCAGGGAAATCGTTTCATTTGATGGCCAAAAAGACATGGGCTACCGAACAGGTTGCCAATCAATCCTTGGATCGATTCAACGCTGGAAATCACTTGATCCAACTTAGTGGTACACAAAGCGGTATTGGTATCAATTTGGCCTACTCAGAACGCAAAAGCGAAGGAATGACAGCGGTTGTTGGAAAAGAACCCGACCCTTTTAACAAAGTCAATTTTAATTTCGGACTTTCCGGTCACTTGACCCCTAAGTTTAAGTGGAAATTGGACTGGAATAAAGATGAGATCGAAGCAGATTATGACAATAGTTTTCCCATAGAGCAGGCTGATTTTAACTATTCGACATTACTAGATCGTTTTTCCTTCAATACCCATTTCGATTACACCGGAGGAAGTATAAACCTCAATGCAGGCTTTCAGCAGAACAAAAGAAAGTTTCAAAATTCCTACCCCTTGTTTTATGAAAGTGATAATTTGAATATTGACCTTTTCAACAAATACATTTTTAATAATAATTTTTACACCATTGTGGGCTTTCAATACCAGAAATCTAGGATGATAGCAGATTACAATGCTGAAGTTACCCAATCTGATTTTTATGTAAATTCAGTTTATCTCGATCCATCCGGCTTGAATCTCAATATTGGAATGCGCTTCAACTACCATAATGCTTACGATGGCCACTGGACTTATAGTCTTAATCCTTCATATTCTTTTGAAATCAACACTGATTATCAAATGAAAATTTTGACCAGTTACAGTAAGGCTTTTATTGCTCCGGGACTTTATCAGTTGTATGATCCTTTCTACGGAAATATTGGTTTATTGCCCGAGAATAATGTAAGTTTTGAATTTGGCTCAGAGATTAGTTCTAACCAAAACAGACTTTCAGCTATCTATTTTAATCGCAAAGAAGATCCGACACTTATTTTTGGCCCTGCTGTAAAGGGCTATACCTATGGTAGGTATACCAATTCTGATAATGAAATTTCCTACAGTGGGCTAGAGTTGGCCTATGATTTTCAACTTTTTGATTTGATCAAAACCCGCCTGAATTACATTTTTATGGAGACTACCGATGGCGATTTGAGGGGCATTCCAAAACATGCCATCAATGGGGTAATGGATTTCCCCTTATCGGATCAAATGCACTTGAATTTGGTGGGGCAATATACAGGGGAGCGCATCGCCAATGATAACCTGACCTTTCTGGATTCTTACTCCCTCTTTACTTTTCAATTAAATCATCGACTAAAAAAACCCAATACCAATTTATTTCTGAGCGTCTATAACCTTTTTGATACCGAATATATAATCATCCCCCGATATGCATCACGGGGAAGAAATGTCTTGGCAGGGATTTCAATCCAATTGTAGCAGCGGTAATGTTTTGAGGGTAGTGATTGATTTATTTTTAATAAACTGAGGGTCATCCACCATATTTTCCAATGGGAATACTGGGGTTTTAACCTTATGTCTCGCTACTTCTGGATTGATATGTTTCAATGTTAAGGCCAAAAGGGGCTCAGAGCTTTCACCTAAGGTACCCATGTTAGTGAGGTCTTCTTTGAGTCTTAATTCATCCTGAGGTGACAGCCCATCGGCGTAATCATAGAAATCCTCGCTATTGGCACTGTAAAAGGTCATGCTGTAAATTGCATAGGTGTGATCGGGGTTTTTGGTTCCTTCATTATCAACGTAATCGTATAGTGCTGCAGGACCTCCAACGTTTTTTCCATATGTATTGTCTCCTACTTGAACCACATCGATATAGGGAGATAGACCATTGATTACCAACTCACTGGATGAAGCGCTACGGCTGGAAGTGATAACATAGAGTTTATTAAAGTTCAATGAGTTTATAGCTGCACCTTCATCCAATTGATTGGTGAAATTTTCTCCAAGCCAACTAGAGTATTGTTGCTGATTCGCATTTAAAAAAGTCATTAGCTTTTTATTCCATAAATATTTGACAAAGACCTCACCGTTAAATTGTCCTGTTATCATCCCCGATAAGTTTACAGCCGAACGTGTCAATCCTCCTCCATTGTAGCGTAAATCGAGAATAAGTTCATCTATTTGCTCTGCTTTGAAATCCGAAAAAACATCATTGAGGTCATCGTCAAAACCTTGAGCAAATTGATTATACATCAGATAGCCTACCTTGACTTTGCCCACTTCAATTATCTTACTGATTTGTATGGGATTACTTTGGAATTTTTCTGTTTTGGTAAGTGTAATATTCTTGCCATTGGGGCTGAGTAGGTTATTACTTAGGTCAGCCATATTCAAGGTATAGTCCAAATTATCACCGAAAAGCAATTCTCTATAGTTATTCAAGGTTAGATTTTTACTGTCTACTCCAGTAAATATGTCCCCTCTTTTGATATCTTTACTGGCAGCATCTGATTCTTCCAATATGTAGGTAACTACACCCAAGATACTATCTCCAGAACCATACCTAGACAATACGAATTCTAAGCCATTGCTAGCATCTATTCCTTTGATAGCGTTTTCTAAATCTTCATAATTAGACCTTATTACACTGTATTTGTCTTGTTTGTGTTTTAATGATTCAAAAAACGCCTCTGGTTCAGGATAAGGTTCAATAAGCTCTTTATACTTTGAAGAACCGACTGGTTTAATCGAATCATTTAGTTCAGGAACCTCCTCTTGCCATAAATAATATTCATTTAGTGTTTCCCAGATGAACTGATGAATCCTAAAATACTTTTCGCCTGTATAGCTTTCGCTGCATTCATTATTGATTTCTAGTAAAAGGCTGATTTTGTTTTCAATAACCTCTATTTGGGAAGCGGCCCCAATGATATTGGAACCACTAAGTAATTTGATGCTTATAGAATCAACGATTTCGTAATTGCCCCTTATGCGCTTGTCTAGATATTTTAGATAAAAAGCATTATTTTCTAAAAAATGAATATTTGACGCCTTACAATCATTAGTTGTTTTTTCTGAGTTTTGTAAGGAATTATCTTTTGTCAAATTCCAAGACCCTAGTAAAAGGCTTGGAGATTTGCTAATATCGGAAACAGGTGTACCAGTTGTCTCCTCAGTACTATCATTAGTCAGATCTTTCTCTTTGGAACAATTAGTCCAGAGCAACAATAGGATACTAAACAGAAGAGAGTAGTAGGAGGCTTTCATTTCATATGCATATCAATTTCCAAAACTACATATTTCATGCCAAATTCTCTATTTTTAAAAAGATTAAGAATTTTTTATCAGCTTAGATTTATAAAAAATATTGTATGGTTTTATTTTGTAAAAAAATATTGTTTATGAGTATTTTTAAGTTGTTAAAAAACACATTAATGAAAAAATATTTTTTACTGGTACTGATTTTCGTTATTCCTGGACATCTTTTGTGTCAATCAGTTTTTGAACTTTACCAAAATAATAAGGATGTAACGGCAATTAATATTAGCCCTAAAATGTTTCAATTGTTAGGCAGCATGTCTCTTTCCTCTGGTGATCCAGAAGCAGATGCACTGCTAGAAATGATTAAGGGTATTAGAACTTTCAGGGCTTTAATAACTAGGAAAGAACTGATAAGTGACGAAATCGATTTGTGGGTAAAGCAGGAGGCTAGTGAAAAGGGTCTCGATTTGATGGTATCAATGCAAGATTCGGATACTGATCTAAGTATATACGTCAAGGATGGTAAAGCGGATGGGGAACTTGAAAGTCTTATGATGTTTTCAAAAGGGGTGTCTAATGCAATTCCAAAAGCCGAACTCCAGGTTAATAAAATAGAATCTGTGGTCTTATTTATTGAAGGGAAAATCGAAATTAATAAAATATCAAAATTGATAACTAAAATGAATTTACCGGGAGGTGATCAATTGAAAATGTCAGGGATTTAGACCACCTTATTATCAGGCGATTCCCGTATAGTTGGAGGGAGTTATTTCTTTGAGTTCTTGTTTTATTTCATCATCTACTTCAAGACTTTCTATAAATTCGTGTATGATTTTTTTGTCTATTACTTCATGAGTTCTGGTAAATTCCTTAAGTGCTTCGTATGGGTTGGGAAATTTTTCCCTCCGCAAAATGGTCTGAATGGCCTCAGCTATTATGGACCAATTTTTATTTAAGTCGTCATCGATTTTAACAGGGTTTACATTCAGTTTTTTTAAACCTTTGAGCATTGATTTTAAGGCGATTAACATATGTCCAAAGGGAACACCTAAATTTCTCAATACGGTGCTATCAGTTAAATCTCTTTGCAATCTTGAGATGGGCAGTTTAGAGGAAAAGAAATTTAGCAGGGCATTTGCTATACCTAAATTCCCCTCAGCATTTTCAAAATCGATGGGGTTGACCTTGTGGGGCATAGCAGAAGAACCTACCTCGTCTTCTTGGATAATTTGTTTGAAATAATCCATAGATATATAAGTCCAAATGTCTCTGTTAAAGTCGATAAAAATGGTATTGATCCTTTTGAGTGAATCACAAAGAGCGGCAATACTGTCATAGTGTTCTATTTGAGTGGTGGGAAATGAGTAATCGAGTCCCAATATCTCTTCGACAAATTTTTTTCCAAAATTTTTCCAATTGATCTCGGAGTAGGCTATTTGATGGGCATTAAAGTTGCCGGTAGCCCCGGCAAATTTTGCAGCATTTTGCACTTTCATTAAAGAGACCTTTTGTACCTCCAATCTATGTGAAAAAACTGAAATCTCCTTGCCTAGCAGGGTAGGTGAGGCTGGTTGACCATGTGTTCTGGAAAGCATGGGAATATTGGCGCATGCTTCTGAGAGTCCAGATAAGGCTTCTAGAACTTCTTCTAAATTAGGAAGGTATAGTTTGTTTAGGGCTTCCTTAATAGACAAAGGAATGGCAGTATTATTAATATCTTGGGAGGTCAATCCGAAATGGATAAACTCTTTGTCTTTGCCTAAATCTAATTTGTCGAATTCTTTTTTGATAAAGTATTCAATAGCTTTGACATCATGGTTGGTGGTTTTTTCAATTTCCTTGATTTCTTTTGCGTCCTCCTCCGAAAAATATATATAAATACTTCGTAAATCTTCATAAATACTTGGGTTGATGTGCTCCAGTTGGGGGAGTGGAATTTCACAAAGTGCAATAAAATACTCAATTTCGACTCTTACCCTGTATTGGATAAAAGCTTCTTCAGAAAAATATTTGGACAAATTTTTGACCTTTCCACGATATCGCCCGTCTATCGGAGAAATTGCATTTAATGGACTAAGTTTCATATTGGTGTTAATACATACAAAGATAAAGCTTCTTCTCTTAAAGTAAGTTCAAAATTCATTAGATTTATCTTACTAAGGATCTAAAAGCTTAGCTTGTTTTAGGTGCTTTTTTTCAAAATATGTTTCTATTTACTTTTTTCATTCTTTTGTTATAAACTAGCTTCTAAAAAACCTTAAAATCAGACTCAAGAGATTCTTGTCGATCAATAGCATTTTTTTAAAAATCCAAGCAGTAATTATTTTGTCTGTGCGAGCGGATGGTACTTTGATTTAAGAAGAGAAGTATTTGGTTTTTTTTATAAGAGCAGCGATGTATTCACTATCTCCAACAGTGAAATAATATGTCAATGTAAGTCTTTATATATCCATTTTTTACAATTTTAAAACACGGTATTCTTCATAACATCCACTAATGGCCTCTATAATTTGAAGATCATTAGATTCTTTGATAAAAGGATCTGAATAATTGCAGTTTCGAAGAATGTCATCTAGATCAAGACGTTCAAGATTTAACAATTGGGTAATGATTTCACGATCAAATTTTGAAGCTAAAAGATTTTTAATTTCATCACTTTCCCTCATTTTCTTTAATTTTTGCATTTGAACTCCTTTTTTACCAAAAAGGTTATGCAAAAAATCGGCTGGATTAAAAAGTGCAGCAAAAGTTTTAGAAATTGCATTGCGGTTCCGGTTTCCACCTTCGTATCCTGAACTTGGGAGCCCTTGTATCCTGTACCTACCGGCTGAGTTGATGGGTGCATTTCTGACATCAATATCCAAATAACCAGTCAATTCATAGGGACGTAAGATAATTTCTTCCAGTGCGTAGGCCAATTGTGTGATTTGAAACTTGGAATTTCCAAACTTTATCATGTCTTTGGTAACAGCAACTTTAAGTGATTTATAACCCAAATAGGAGAAATAAATGGTGTCGTTGAGTTGGGCACGAATTTCAAAGCCCCCTTTTTTGTCAGTAGTTGTACCCTCTACTAAATTGAGGTTGAGTACATGAACACTCTCCATTGGGAAACCTGTTGCGTCATTTTCTACTATACCATTAAGGTATTGTATTTGATCTTGGCCCATTATCACCACTCCATAAATTAAGAATAAAATTAGATTGAGCCGTTTTGTCATCTTTGTAAACAAATTGGTTTTATAGAGATTAAAATTAACAATTTAGAGATCAAATCGAATTTTAACTTTTCAGAAATTCTACTAATTTTTGAAAAGCTCTGGAACGGTGACTGATTTTGTTTTTTTCATATAGTGTTAATTGAGAAAATGTAAGCTTTTGTTTTTCGGGTATAAAAATGGAATCATATCCAAAACCATTCTGACCAATTGGTGTTTCTGAAATCACTCCCTTAATGATTCCTTCAAAAAGATATTCAGTTTTATTAAAAATCAGTGCAATTACAGTTCTGAATTGGGCTTGACGATCATTTAGACCCTTTAATTCATGAAGTATTTTATTAGTGTTGTCCTCTGGTTTTTTTTTATTTCCAGCATATCGGGCTGAATATACACCTGGCTTGCCTCCAAGAGCATTTACTTCCAATCCACTATCGTCGGCAAAACAATTTTCCTTAAAGGCGTTGAAGATAGTCCTGGCTTTGATCAATGAATTTTCCTCCAATGTTGATCCCGATTCTTCGATTTGGGCATCGTACTTTAGGTCGGTTAAACTTTTGACTAAATAGCCTGGGGGTATAAGTTTATTTATTTCTTTTACTTTATTGTCGTTGTGGGTTGCAAAGATCAGTTCCATTGATACTATTTGAGATGACAGGGTTTATTGTTTAATGGGATGATGTCTCGGTAAAGTTGTTACAGAAATAAAAGCATAACCATTTGATGGAAAAATGTGAAGCTAGACAATGTCCTTTTCTCTTGTTCTCTGGTATAGATTTCTTAATAAAAATCATATCCTACTTCTGTGACTAAATTATCCTTTTGTTTTTGAATATTTTCTCTTATTTCCCCTTTGTTTTTTGTCATGGATGATTTGAATTTCTCAAGGGTCATACCTGTTAACCGGTTTGGTGGAATCTTCCAATAGCCAAATCATTTTAGAGTCTTTTATTTCTCCAACGAAAACTAGAAGTATATGCATATAACAAATTTACAAACACAAACAGATTTATTTTATATTTGATCAAAGCAAAATTTTTGAAAGAAAAATTAAAAACAATTCCCATTGTCAAAAATCTGGTTGTTTTTTTAGAGGCACTTAAAATTCCTGGGTACGTTGGTTTTTCATTTTACGATCTCACAGAAATGTACATTTCAGGAATTGTAAAAGGAGCTTTGTCTTCTCGTGCAGGAAGCATTTCTTTCAGTTTTTTTATGGCGCTTTTTCCTTTTTTACTTTTTATTTTAAACTTGATTGCTTTTATTCCAATTGACAATTTTGATGCTGTCCTTTTTAATTTTATAGAACTTTTATTACCTCAGGAAAGTCAAGTTTTTTTTACTGATATCTTTAACGACATACGACAAAAACAGCGAGCAGGTCTACTCTCCTCGGTGTTTTTACTTTCCGTTTTTCTTACAGCTAATGGGGTAAGTTCTATTTTTTCGAGTTTTGAAGGATCTTATCATGTCGAATTGTCGCGTTCATTCATTCGTCAATATTTGTATTCTATGATGGTTGGAATTTTACTTGCTTTATTGCTCTTGGTTGGTGTGATGGCATTTGTTTTTTTCGAAATTTTTATTTTAAGCAATCTTGACGAATTGATTCCCAGTGAGATTAATTGGATCAGAATAGGACAATTGTTTTTTTATACCATTCTAATATATATTACTGTTGCAATATTATACTATTTTGGCACCATAGAGGGTAAAAAAACACACTTTTTCTCCCCTGGTGCTTTAATGAGTTGTCTATTGATTCTTCTTACAACCTATTTGTTCGGTATTTACATTGAAAATTTTTCAAGATACAACCAGCTTTATGGTTCCATAGGGGCATTATTGATTTTTTTGTTTTACATATGGCTCAATTCAAGCCTTTTACTACTTGGATTTGAATTAAATGCAACTCTCAATCGACTCAAAAACTCTGAGAAAGATAGCTCTTGATAATGAGCAAAAATTGTATTTTTAAAAAATGCAGTATTTCGCTGATGTTCTTCTTCCCTTATCATTAAACAAACCCTTCACTTATGCGGTTAGGTATGAGGATTATACTGTTTTAAAACCTGGTTTTCGGGTAGCTGTTTCTTTTGGTAAATCAAAAGTTTATTCTGCAGTTGTGTTAAAACTACATGATAAAGTACCCCAAAGGTATACCCCTAAATTTATTGAACTGATCCTTGATAAATCCCCCTCTGTGACAACAAAACAGATTGAGTTTTGGTATTGGTTGTCGGATTACTACCAGAGTAAACTGGGAGATATTCTTCGCGCATCATTGCCCGCAACTTTTTTACTAGAGAGTGAGACGGTTGTTGTTAAAAAAGAAATTTCAAGTAAAGACAAAAACTCACTCAGTGATGATGCTTTTTTGGTATATGAAGCTTTGGAAATCAAAGCTTTAAGTATAAAGGAAATTATTGAGATTTTAGGAAAAAAAAGCGTATTGAAACTTCTACAGGATTTGTTTTCAAAAGGAATAGTTGATATCCATCAAAAATTGACTGAAAAATATAAACCTAAACTTATACGACATGTTCGATTGTCCAAATCGATTTTGGAAACTCAAAATTTAGAACAGGTTTTTGATTCACTAAAAAATGCTCCAAAACAAAAGCAATTATTCATGGGAGTTTTTGATCAGAATCCCCAGGGAGACAAATGGAAAAAATCCAAGGATCTACTTGATAAAACCAGTTCTACTTCAGATGTATTGAGGAATCTCATTACTAAAGGTTTTTTGGAAGAACAATTTTTACAGGTGGATCGCCTATTGTATGATTTTAAAAAAAGAGAGTTAGAAAGGACTCTGTCTGATGCACAACAGAAGGTGTTCAACAAAATCACCAATTACTTCAAAAAAAAAACTGTTGTATTATTTCAAGGGGTGACCGGTTCGGGGAAAACAGAAGTTTATATTGAGTTGATTTCTCATGTCATAGCGAACGGAAATCAGGTTTTATATCTCTTGCCTGAAATTTCATTGACGCCTCAAATGGTACAACGATTACAAGAAAGTTTTGGTAGTGAGGTAAGCGTATATCACTCGAAATTTTCTATTCACGAGCGGACAGAGGTCTGGAATAATATTCTTGAAAATAATTCTAAAGCCAAAATTATTGTTGGAACCCGTTCTGCGCTTTTTCTTCCTTTTCATCATTTAGGCCTAGTGATTGTGGATGAGGAACATGAATTATCTTTCAAACAATTTGATCCTTCCCCTCGATACCATGCCAGAGATAGTGCTATAGTATTGGCTGGAATTCATCAGGCCAAAGTTTTATTGGGTTCAGCTACACCTTCTATAGAAAGCTCATTTAATCGGGTGTCTGGAAAATATGGTTGGGTTCAACTCCATGAAAGGTATGGTAAAGTAGAATTGCCGAAGATTGTTACAGTCGATTTAAAGTTAGCCTATAAAAAAAAGGAAGTTAAGGGAGTTTTTACCCAAATTTTGATTCAAGAAATGGAACGAACACTGTCGATGGATAAGCAAATTATACTATTTCAGAATCAAAGGGGTTACGCTCCCCTAATGGAGTGTTTAGAATGCGGTCATATGCCTAACTGTCACCAGTGTGATGTAACCCTAACCTTTCATCAGTATACAGATCAACTCAAATGTCACTATTGTGGTTATCAGATTGCTGTTCCTTTAAAGTGTCATGCGTGTGGCTTGCCCAACTTATCTACTAAGGGAATGGGAACGCAGCAAATACAGGAACAAGTGGCTGTTCTATTTCCTGAAGTTAGAGTTGCCAGAATGGATTGGGATACGACTAGAGGGAAATGGGCCTTCGACAAATTAATTAATTCTTTTGCTACTCAAGAAGTAAAAATTTTAGTAGGAACTCAAATGATCGTTAAAGGGCTAGATTTTAAGAATGTCCATTTGGTTGGAGTTTTGAATGCTGATCATCTAATTAACTTCCCTGATTTCAGGGCCCACGAAAGGACCTATCAAATGCTAAGTCAGGTTGCCGGTAGAGCCGGAAGAAAAGAATTAAGGGGAAAAGTTTTGATTCAAACCTACCGGCCTAATCACCCAATCATCAAACAAGTGATTGAGGCAAATTATGATCAGATGTTAAAACAGCAATTGGAAGAAAGAAAAGAATATCATTATCCCCCATACTCCAGACTAATAAAAATAGTTGTCAATCACAGTGATATGGAAAAGGTAAAAAAGGCAAGTCATTGGATTGCTAATGTTTTGCTTCAATCAGACTATGCTCAAATATTAGGTCCTGTTTTTCCATCTATTGCTCGGCTGAAGAATAGATATCGAATGCAAATTTTGGTTAAAATTGCCAATGATCAGTCTCGGGACCATGTAAAAAAAATCATTAAAAGAACATTGGATAGTTTTGAATCAATTGCAGTATTCAGATCCTGTAAAGTTATTCTAGACGTTGACCCCTATTGAAAATTGATAAAATTCTCTTTGAAATATCCTTTTTGTTTACGACTTAGGGGCAGTAATTTCCCATCAGTATTAACATTCCTAGTGGTGTAATTGATTACTTTTTTGAGATTGACAATATAGGATTTATGAATTCTGACAAACTGGTTTTTAGGTAGTTTATTCAAAAAAGACTTCATGGTTGAAAGTACCAAGTAGTTTTTGTTTTTGGTCACCACTTTTACATAATCCCCCATGGCTTGCACCCAACGAATATTGTTTGCCTGAACCTTTTCAGACTTAAAATTACATTTGAAATGGATCATATGCTCTTTCTTTTCACAAATGACTTTCAGACAGTTTATTTTTTGTGCAACTCGTTCAATCGAGCTTTTTAAACGATCTTTACTCACCGGCTTTAGTAAACAATCGATAAAACCCATTTCATAGGATTTGATGGCGTCCATTGGAGTTTTTGTAAGTAAGATAATTTCAATATCATCTTTGAGTTGATTCACAAATTCAAACCCGTTAAAAACAGATAGATCTGAGGAAATAATGACAAAATCAACAGAATTATAATTCAGATACTCTTTGGCATTAAAACAATCAGAAAATTCACCATTTAAAGTGATTTCTGGAAAATTTTTTAAAACCTGAAGGAAGAGGAGACGGTCAACTGGATTGGAGTCAATTAATATGTAGTTTAGTTTCAAAATGGGGCTGAATTATTTACTATATCTAATCAAATCTAAAAAATCTTTCTTAAAAAACAATTATTCTTTTGGTGTAATTTAATGATTCACCTATTTTTGCAATTCATAAAAAAATTATATATGAACCATTATGAAACTGTCTTCATTTTAAATCCCGTTCTGTCTGAGAAGCAGGTAGAGGAGGCAGTCAAAAAGTACGAGACACTTTTGAAATCCCAAAAGTGTAAGATTGTTCACAAAGAAGATTGGGGACTCAAGAAGCTCGCATTCTCTATCCAAAATAAAAACAGTGGTTTTTACCATTTGCTTCATTTCGAAGGAGAGGGAGGAATAATCAATTCTTTAGAAGTTGAATTTCGCAGAGACGAAAGAATAATGCGTTTTTTAACTGTCAAACTTGATGTTTACGCTCAAGAGTGGGCTGAGAAAAGAAGAAAAAAAAATCAATCTAAAGTTAAAGCTTAATTAAGATGTCAAAAATTGATGAACAATCAAGTGGTAAAAAAGAAGGGGAAATCCGATATCTAACACCACTTAATATAGATACCACTACCAAAAAGAAATATTGTAGATTCAAAAGATCAGGCATCAAGTATATAGATTATAAGGATCCTGATTTTCTTTTGAAATTTGTAAACGAACAGGGCAAAATTTTACCCAGACGTTTGACAGGAACTTCTCTTAAATTCCAAAGAAAAGTTTCAGTAGCAGTCAAAAGAGCTCGCCATTTGGCTTTGATGCCTTATGTAGGTGACCTTCTAAAATAAAATCTATAAGTCATGCAAGTTATATTGAAAGAAAATGTTGAAAATCTTGGTTTTAAGGATGATTTGGTAAAAGTCAAAAACGGATATGGGAGAAATTATCTTATCCCACAAGGTAAGGCTGTTTTAGCCACAAATTCAAGTAAAAAAGTATTAGCTGAAAACTTAAAGCAAAAAGCTTTCAAAGAAAAAAAGGTCATTGACGA
>MDTG01435099.1_pt1 | contig 17181 bp, 10 predicted proteins | sample 811421 | NCBI WGS metagenome assembly MDTG01 (sample SAMN05326645, study PRJNA326480) | marine metagenome | isolation source: seawater | place: Pacific Ocean: South East | collected 2011
AATAACCCTGAGAGCACAGAGAGAGAGAGAGAAAAAAAAAGGAGAGAGACGCGCTCACCCCCACCCTCACCCATCCACAGAGATACGGGTGAGGGAAAATCACGCGCGAGAAGAAGAACATTTTTGTTTCGCACGTACCATGGTTTCCTCAGAGACCGCGTTGATTTTGACCTGTTATTGTGACGCGCGCGCAGAGAGCACGATGAGTGAGTCAGAGGGAGAAAGAGAGAGAAAGAGAGCGTCTCTCTCGTTTCCAAACGATGATCTCGAGCGATGAAAACTGCCCCCCTTTTCTTCTCCACATTTTGGAGAGTGGGTCTTCCAAATCGCGCATCATCAGATTCGATTGTTTTAAAAGGGCAACACAACGCAACAAAAGAGCGAACGACGCACCGCTTGGCATCTCTGGCATCTCTGCGACGACGACGACGACGACTGGTGTCTCACTTTGCCGCGCGCGGCGACGGACGAGGTCGGTGTTGGTGTTGGTGTTTGGACGGCAAACATTCGTACGGCTCGTATAGAAGAAAGCTTTGTTGGTGAGGCAAAGTCGTCCAAAAGAATGATGATGAAAACAAAGTCGTCGTCGTCTGTAAAGGGTGGGGTCTCGTTTTTTTATCTCTTTTTTTTCTTCTCATCTCATCGTCGTCGTCAAAGTCAAAAGTCCGGTCTTCGTCGTCTTCGTCGTCTTCTTCTTTCCTTTTTTTTGGTTTTTTTGTGTCTCCTCCTCTTTTTTCGGACGCACTCCATACTGCTCAATAATACTAACGAATAAAAAAAACGCGAGAGGCGCTTCTCCACTTCGAGAGAGAGAAACAAAACAAAACGATGATTGCATCGACATCGACGACGACCGCGACGAGATGCGCGAACTACGTGAACCACCAGCACGCGTTTCGACGACGGCGACGGGGAACGACGGCGAGCTCGAAAGCGTCGACGAGTTCTTCTTCTTCTTCTTCTTCTTTGTCGTCGTCTTCGTTTGGAAGGGTGAGCGTCGCCACCGCGATGGCGTCGAAGACGAGGATGGGAAGAATGGAAAAACGCCGTGTTTTGGGAAGAGGAGACGCTCGAGCGATGCCGCCGCCGTCGTCGCCGTCGTCGGAGCATCCAGCCGAAACTCTTTTGGATGAATCCAGAGCGTTGTACGAACGAGGCGAACGAATGCAAGGGTACAAAAAGCTCGAACGGGCCATGAAACTCGACGACGACGCGTCTCTTCCAGTGAGAAGAGAGATACGATATCAAGCAATGTGTTGCGTGGCTGCATTCGGGGACGTGGAAATGGCCAAACAGTATTTGCGAGAGATGGAATTATTAGGATTACCGTACGATGTGGCGATTAACGATCCGTCGTTGATGCGAATGGAATCGTCGGCGTTGATGCGAAACCAGTTGAAGAAGTACGCGTCCGGAAGCGAGAAGAGTTTCGGGACGGTGCAAAGAGAGGTGTACGAGAGAACGAAGAAGACTTTGCCGGGTGGCCCGGGAGGAGATGCGCCGATTGTGAATAAAGGTTTGATGGAGTTGGAGATTGACGATAACACGGACGTATCTGTAGGGGGAATTGCGAAGAGAGTTGGCGGGGTCGTGTTGGCGAGTATCGGTGGCTTCACGCTCTTGTTCTTCGCCGGCTTGAAATTGATTCAAGAGAGTGGATACTAGTTTAGATTGATGTTATTGTTTTTAAAGGTTATCTCAGCGAGTTCGATGATACGTGATGATCTTTGCACAAATGCGCTCGGCTATGTTTTTTCTATTACAAATTTTGATGCACTTTATTTACGCTCATCAACGCGGATTCGTCAACGAGATGCGTTCGTCACCTTCGTCCTCGTCGTTCGATTCCAATCCCATAGAAGCGCTTGCTGGCGGAATATAGTCGCGCAAAATGCCATTTCTGGACGGTTGCCTCAACTTCCTCAAAGCTTTGGCTTCGATTTGTCGAATACGTTCGCGAGTCACCGAGAACACATTGCCAATCTCTTCCAATGTTTTCACTCTACCATCATCCAAGCCGTATCGCAAACGCAACACATCTCGTTCTCTCGGATTTAAAGTATTTAAAACGTTTTCCAAGTCTTCCTTCAACAACACTTTACCGGAAGATTCTTCCGGGTGTTCCGTGATATTATCCACCAATGTGTCTTCAACCGTTCGTTTATCGTCGTCCGCACCGACTGCTTGCGCCAAAGAAACCGGAGCCATGGCAGCTTTCTTGATCTGCGTAATTTTCGATTCGGGCATTTCCATCATTTTCGAAACTTCCTCCAACGTTGCTTCTCGACCGTTTTGGACGATAAACTTTTGTTCGAGTTTGTTCATTCGCGAAATGATTTCAAACAAGTGCACGGGCAAACGAATCGTTCTCGATTGATCCGAGATGGATCTCGTCACAGCTTGGCGAATCCACCAATGCGCGTACGTCGAAAACTTGTAACCACGCTCAAAATCAAACTTCTCAGCACCTCGAATTAAACCAACGCATCCTTCTTGAATTAAATCTTGGAAAGACATGTTGCGATTCGCGTATCGCTTCGCAATGGAAACAACCAACCGAAGGTTCGCTTGAATCATATGGTTCTTTGCGTTCTTTCCCTCCGTTAATCTCATTTCGAGTTCGCGTTCAGATAAGCCTAATTCCCTCGCCCACATGCTCTTGGTGACTTTCCCTCCGTGCGTTTGCGCAATTGGGTCATTACCTTCGGCGACTTTGGCGACCAACTCTTTATACGTCGTCTCCAAGTTCATCAAGTCTTGAATCTTTCTCGCCAACTGCACCTCTTGGTCCGCATTCAACAGGGATACCGATCCGATTTCTTTCAAGTACACCTTCATCGAGTCTACTTGTTGCTGACTTTGTGAGCCCGATTGACGGATTCCTCTCGGATTTAAAACGCGACCTCGTCCTTTACGACCGACCGGTCGTTTGGCTTTTCCCCGCTTCGCCAGCCTCGCCTCTTCCATCTTGCCGACGATCTTGTCTGAGGCTCTGACTCTTTCCGAAACTTCATCCAAATCAGCCGCTTTTTGATTTTCAATTTTGATCGCCTTCTTCGTCGACGACGAGTTTCTCTGCGAACGGATGCCTCTGGCGATGCGCATCGCGCGCTCTGTTCGAACATTCGCTGCAGATTTGATGACTCTTCGCGTCTTCGGCAAAACCATACCCTCTCCTTTTCCTTTTTTCCCTTTTATCGTTTCCTTTGTCATTTTTTTTTCTAATCCCGCTTCAATCGATGCAATCTCAACGCTTAGAGAATCTTTAGCTTCGATTTCGTCGTCTAAGTCTTCGTCAACGTCGTCGCTCATCAAAAGTAACTTCTCGTCGTCTCGTTTCTTCGTCGCCGCTGCACTTGCCGCTTTCTTTATAGAAGTACTCTTAGGCTTCTTCAATCCACGCATGGTTTCTCCATCCGTAGACTCCTTTTCTAAAGTATTTTCCAACTGATCCAACTCCTTTTGCGTCGGCAACACGTTCATCGCTTCACTCGCTGCGTGCAACTCATTCACTCTCGTTAAGAGAGCATCGATGTCTAGGTCAGCCACATCTCCGCCAATATCCAAATCCATGCTGGCGCCGGCGCTATCACCTCGCGGTATGGAGATCGCCCTCCCTAACACCCTCGTCGATGTTCCTTTATTCTTAAACGCAGCCGTCGATGAGTGCGATATTTTTTTTGTATTTCCTACACTTGCCGAAGAACAATTGAACGAATTATCTGCCGCACCGACGACGCTGCGAGCGCTGCGCGAGCTTTTCGATTTTGACGTTCGGAAATCGTCCGCCGCGTTCGTCACGCGAAGCGTTCTCGTCCGTCTCGAGATTGTTCTGCCGTCATACGATGTCGATGCTACTCGATTCGACGCTATTCTTGTCCTCGCGCTCGCGGAGAGTTGCGACGCGGAGGCAGACATCGCCTTTCGCAAATGTTTCTCCTCTTCTCTTCTGCACTCACAAACACGAAGAGCGCCGCTTAAATTCGAGCAAAAATTACACCAACCGCACTCACACCTTTTCGCGCTTCCTCTTCCTCTCTTTCCTTCGAAAACCCCTTCGATGAATTCTCTCTCCCGCAAATCCGCGCTAAAAATGGAGGTGGACGCGTCGCGTGTTTGGGTTTTGATACGGGGTTCACGCGTGTGTGTGTATATCAAGAGGCGTGGATGTAATGGTGGTGACGACGCCTCATTTGGTGGTTTGTTTTTTCGTCGGTTTCAAATCGTTGGGCGATTTTGTTCGCTTGTTTTTTTATTTCTTTTGCAGGTGTGGTGGTGCACACAACCACGAACAACAACCGTATTTTTTGATCTTCTTCGGCTTTAGTACGAGACCCCTGACAAAGCACTCTTTTTTTTTCCTTTTTTCTTCCCCTCTTTTCAACACAACAAAGAGATTCTCCTGCCTGCTTAAAGGAGATATAAATGAGCACCCCAAAGGAGCTTTAATTAAAAGCAAAGAGAAAAAAGAAACGAATCGTATTTTGCCCCTTGGTAGTAGATATGTCTCGACACGGTCGGTACTCCGTTTCTTTCTCTCTCTCTCTCTCTCTCGCTCTCTCGCGTTCGCGGGGCTCGTTTCGATCTTCGTTCCGATGGCGCGCGCGTCTCTCTGTCTCGAAGTGGGCATTTTTGCCCAAAGGTCGCTTTTGAGTAACGAACTTTGACGTCTTTTGTGAATCTATGCGATGCGCAATAAGTACAGGCGATATCTCCTCCTCCCCAGATACGGTTGGCGTGTGCGTCTACCAGTACCCAATGCCACGCTTGCACAACTGCGAGCAAGTGATGGAAAACGTGAACAAAATATGCAACCTCGTCGAAGGAATGAAACAAGGTTTGCCAGGCATGGATTTAATTGTGTTTCCCGAATATTCGACCCAAGGCATAATGTACGATAAAGACGAATGTTTCGAAACCGCGGTGACGATACCAGGACCAGAAACAGACGCGTTTTCGAAAGTGTGCAAAGAAACAAAGGTATGGGGCGTATTTTCTTTGACCGGCGAACGACACGAAGAGCATCCAAAGAAGCAGCCGTACAATACGTTAGTTCTCATCGACGATAAAGGTGAGATAGTGCAAAAGTATCGAAAAATTCTACCATGGTGCCCTATCGAAGGCTGGTACCCGGGAGATGAGGTGCACGTTTGCGAAGGACCGAAAGGGATGAAGATATCGCTGATTATTTGCGACGACGGGAACTATCCAGAGATTTGGAGAGAGTGCGCGATGAAAGGCGCCGAGCTCGTCGTGCGATGTCAAGGATACATGTATCCAGCCAAAGAACAACAAGTGATGGTGGCGAAAACGATGGCATGGATGAACAATGTATACGTTGCGGTTGCAAACGCGTCCGGAAGTGATGGCGTGTACACGTATTTTGGCCACTCTGCAATCGTCGGCAATGACGGGCGCACTTTAGGCGAATGTGGCACAGAAACGCACGGTGTTAACTACGCACAGCTTTCCATCTCAGGCATACGCGATGCACGTAAAAACGACCAATCGCAGAATCACTTATTCAAACTTCTTCACCGAGGCTATACCGGTGTATATAATTCCGGCGACGGGGACAAAGGCGTCGCCAAGTGTCCATTTTCGTTTTACGAAACCTGGGTGAATAATCCCGAACTCGCGCAAAAGCAAGTCGAAAAGTTGACGAGAAATACCATCGGCGTGCACTGTTGCCCGGTGTACAATCTCCCGACGCAAGAGAGAGAGACGCAGACTCATTCAATGGAAGAAGATTTGGCGTGAGTGTAGGATGTGACGATACGTGCGTAGCATCATTCGTGTGAGTTTTATATGTACCACTATTATTATTATTGTTAGTAAATTTATTCGTGGTCCATTCCAAGTCTCCATCCATCCATCTTTGCATTTTTTTTCTCCTTTTCTTCAGAAAAAAGGAGCGGCGTGGAAAAAAAAATGCCCGTCGTCGCGCGCAAAGTGTCGGATGGGAAGAAGCGCGTATTAAGCGTTAAAAAAAACGGGGAGACGTTATTGCCGCCTCGTACTTCTTCTCATCCTCCTCCTTCTCCCTCCTCCTCCTCTTCCTCCTCGTCGTCGTCGTCGTGCTTCGATGCTTTACCGGACCATCTTAAAGAGGAAATCTTCGTCCGCGTGTGCGGTAAAAACGAAGTCGCGAAGTTGCAAATGACTTCGAAACCGTTTTACAAAGTGATAAACTCCTCCGAACGATTGTGGAGAACTCTGTGCGAACAAGAAGTCGGAAAGGAAAGCGCGATCGTCTTTCGAGATTACGGGTTGGGGGGTCGAGAGAACAGGTACTCTTTTCATCGTTATTTGTTTCTTGTTGCTCGTGAGATGATGACGGCGAGTAAAGAGAGTTCGTTAAAGCACTTTTTGGGCAAATCTCACCACTCGCGAATACTAACACTAAAATTTTTATCCGTTCGAACACGCGACAGAACGGACAGCGACGACGAAGAAGACGCGTCGAACAAAAAGGAATTATTCTGGAAGGAGAAGTATCGGATGTGGTGCGTAGGGGAAACTGGTATCATGAGCTGGGGCGCTCGGAGCAAATGCGAGACGACGTTATCGGGAGAGCCGAACTGGTTCCCACAAGCGCCGGACGCGGATGAAAGCGTGTCGATGCGAGGAGGAAGAGAGAACGATGACGAGGAAAATAACAAATTTTGTCCAAGATATTTACATCGTGCCACGCAATGTGGGACGGATTTGACGAAAGTGATCCTGTTTGGTGGACAAAGTAGACGAGAACAATTCCATAACGACGTCCACTTCTTGGATTTGGACGAGAAAAAGAATCCGACGCACGCATTGCAAAGGTTACACGTGAAGACAAACTTGGCGTCTGGCGAGCAGCCGCTTCCTAGATGCAGCGGATCGATACAAACGTTGAGGGTGTTTGGTAAGTCTGGATTGGGACGCGAAGTCATCGCGTTATTTGGCGGATCTCAAGGATATCTTACTGGGTTCTGCAACGACATCGCGGTACTTCAATCCGATGTACCAAACGAGGATATATCCACCGCTCTAGACAAAACAAATGGCGCATTGACATGGTATGAACCGACACTTGTCGTGAACGGCGTGCATGGCAGACCAGCGCCACGATGGGGACACGCTACGTTTGCTTGGAATGGAAAATTGCTCGTCTTTGGCGGGTCGAACACGAACACGTGTTACAACGATTTTTGGGAGTGCACGTTGAAGAGCACGGACGAAGGAAACGGCGTGTGTCCGTTCGCGATCACGGCAACGTGGAAACTATTGTATCCCATGACCCGTCGAGCGTTCGTAAAGATACCATGCCCAAGGGCTGGAGCGACTTTGTGCGTCGTCAAAGACGTTGCATACTTATTCGGCGGGTGTCGCGTCTCAACTACGTTTAACGATTTGTGGAAATTCGACTTGAGCGAAACCGGTAATATGATGTGGGAACAAGTCACGACGACTGGGTTTATGCCATCACCTCGCGTCGGTCATTCCATGGTTACAATCGGGAATCGTCTCATCGTTCAAGGCGGTCGAGGGATGCAACCAAACTCACCATTGCCGGGCAAAAAGAGCACGAGAGGCTTGGCAGCTTTGCAAGGTCTGATCTTTTACGAGTCCGGGTTTTCCGTGCTCGACCTTTCAAAGATGAATTGGTTGCCGAAGCAGTATCCAAAACTGGCGAGAGGAGAAGAATCAGAGAGATTTAAGGAGGAGGAGGAAGAGGAGGAGGAGGAGGGAAAAGATGGAACTTTTACGATTACCAAACAAAGTTCAGACAATGTCAACGTACGTGAACACCGAACTGGTCATGCGATGATGCTTGCGCCACAAGGTATCGCTCTCATCGGCGGATTGGGCTACAACGCTCGATTTCAATCCGACGTCCAACTAGTCAAACTATTTTAAATCGATCGAAGAGATCGAAGAACATGTAGATTAATATTTGTATTAGATCGACTGAAAAATGTCGAGCAAGCACAAGCAAACGAAAGAGAAAGAGAAAGATGTATAAGACAGCCGCGAATAGGATCTATGTAATAACTTTCTAATAACACTGACTACTACCATATTCTATTATACCTAGGTACCATACCACGGTACAAAACTACAATCATTAACCACTACTTTTCACTAAAACCTGCTGGTCTTTGCAAATTTTTACTCACCATGCACAATGCTTTATATCGCAAGCCCATGCCTGGTATTTCACCTTCATCAACCTTATCGTCTCCAACTAACCTCTGACATCCATCCGCTAAAACTTCCAACTGTTCCTCAGAGCACGTCTCGGCTAATTTTTGAAGTCTCTGGACGATGCCGAGTTCTAGGAGCAGCTTTTGTTGCGTCGTTGGACCGAAGCATTTGACCTCACTCGTGTTATCCTCGTTTCGCTCTTCCACGACGCCTCGCAAAGCACCGAAATCGACGTGCGCGGATAAATCGCACTCTCCCGGACTTTCCAACGGATTTTCAACAAATTTATGATCTTTAATCGCTTCTAACGTATCTCCTAAAGGTCCTTCGTCGCCATAATCGATGGCGATGGCCGCGCCGCCTCTCCCACCGTTTTTCTCCTCGTCGTTGATTCTGTCCATCATTTTTTCCCAATGGATGATACTTTTCGGCGAAACTTCTAAAGACACGATAGTTTCCTTCTTGTCGTCACTACTACTACTACTACTACCAGCAGACGATGCTTTTCTCAATCGTCTCTTTACGAGTTGAGAAGAGCTCAACGTCGGGCCCGGCGAAAGTACAAACTCTAAACTATTGTTCTCCTCATTCATGGCCACGAGTTTCTCCACCCATCCACGTTCGGTGCGTCGAAACTGGTGCACGGGTAAAGCGTCGAAGAATTCGTGCGCGATAATACACGTTGGACCAGAAGGAACGTCGTCTAACGAATTGTGCCAATACACCTTCGTACCGCGCGCAGTGATTCCAGAAACGTTCCCTTTCGTGGACAACTTTTCGTCTTCATCTACCGTTGTATTTTTACTACTGTTGCTATCATCATTGTTATTCTTTGCGGCGAACGGATTCGGTTTTATCGCCGCCAATAATGGACTACTCAAGCTGTCGAACGTCTCTAAACTCCCTGTGCATTTCAACGTCTCGAACTGTTTCTTCCTCAGTGCCGGCGAGATTTCAATCAAATGCACTCGTAAAGCCTCGCTAAATTTTTTAAAGTTACTCGTCCCTCTCAACAAATCCATCATCAACGTCCCTCTCCCGGGACCAAACTCGATCAAGTGTAACTCCTCTGGACTTCCTAATTGTTCCCAAATCGTCGCACACCAGACGCCCAATAACTCGCCGAATATCTGCGATATCTCTGGCGACGTCGTAAAGTCCCCACTCTTCCCAAACACCGCATCTTTCGAAGACGTTTTCGTGTAATACCCATACGTTGGATTTGTCAGTGCTTCGGACATGAACTCGTGTACGGTGATCGGTCCGCCTCGGAATTTTATCAGCGATTCGATGTGTCCGAGTAAACCTTTGTTTTTTATATCGTTTTTTGTTCTCGTATTCTGTTGTTGTTGTTGACGATGTTGATGATGTTGATGATGATGATGATGATGTTGTTGTTGAACGGTTTCGTACAATCCAGTTCGGTCGATGGCAATCTCAAACTCGCGCACTTTACTCTGTATTTTCCGCCGTCGTTCCAATTCCTTCGTCGTGGACTCGGTACCACCGTTGGCACTCTCGTCATCTCTTTTCCACGACGAAGAATACGAAGAAAACATTCTCCCGTTGTTCTTCTTCTTCTTCTTCTTCTTCTTCTCGTTGTTCCTCGCCGTCGTCCCTCTACCACCGCACGTAAAACGCTCGCAACACCACCACCGAGAAGACGCGAGAGAAGAAAAAGAAGAAGAAGAAGAAGAAGAAGAAGAAAAGGAAGAATGCCGAAGAAGAGACGCCAGCAGTTTCCCTCCCCTTCCTCTCGCCCGGGTTGGTGCCGCGACGAGCGCGCCAAGCAGCCAGCTCATCGTCGTTCGATTGTGTCCGATGAATTAATGTAAAAAAAATTGAGAAGAGGAGAGTGCTTTTTCACTCCCTCTTTTTCTCTGTCTGAATGCTGAAGTCGCTCCTACAAAAAAAAACAAAAAAAAGCACCCCCCCCTTCTCTCTCTCTCTCTGTCTTTCCCAATTCATTTTTGTGTCCCTAAATCGCTCTTTTTTTTTAGCCTCTCATTGTTCCTTTAAAGGATAACACGACAGCTCTTTTCCGTCCCTCGAGCACAGGGAAAGAAAACAAGAGAGGTCATTTTTGCCCCCCATTTTACACCGAAAAAAAAAGTGCTCTCGCGAGAGGAGTCGTGTACCAGCCGTTCCTTTCTCTCTCTCTCTCTCGCTTGGGTCTCTCCTTCCTCCTCCCCACTTTTTCCTTGTAAAGTCGTCTTTTGGAGACTGACGACACAAAAACGTGCTTTGCGACTCCCGGGGAACTGCGTGTGCGCGCGCGACTTTAGAGTAAAAGCGAGAAGGAAGAGAGAGACGATATGATGCTGTGTTCGAGAGGCGGTGGTGCGGCGTCCACGTCGTCCGCGTGTTCGTCGTCGTCCGCGTCGTCGTCGCGAAAAGTCGCGAACGCAAAGAGGGTGGTGCGTCGAGTCAGGATTGTCGTGGAAAGCGGCGGGACGAAGAATTATCCACTCGCTTTACGAGGAGAGAAAATCAGGACGACGGCGTCCTCCTCCTTCGTTTCCGGAGGAGGAGGAGGAGGGCGAATGCTCTTCCCGATCGCCGCGGGGAGAGCGAAAGACGAGAGGAACCAGAGCGAGATCCTTCTCAGAGCGATAAGTGAGCCGAGAAAGAGTGCCTCGACTGAAGATGAGGTTACCGCCGAAACGAAGACCGGATCGCAGCGTGCCACGACGCCGTCTTCGTCGTCCAAATCTTCCTCCTCCGCGGGAAAGAAAAAGACGTTCGTCGCGAACAACAACAAGAAGAAAAAGAACAACAACGGCAAGAAGACCAAAGGGTACTCGTCGTCGCGGAACTATAAACCGTTCAAACCGACGTCTTCGAAAGTCAGCAACGCCCGAAGGAAAAAGTTTGCTCCCTTGATCGCGGGCGTTGCCGATGATGTCCCTCTGAATGAGTTATTGAAAAAATATCCAAACTTTGAAGATTGTTTAGGACCAAAGAAGTACGATTCCGGACATTTTATTCGATTATACAGCGATTTAGTCCGGTGCGATCGATTGGGTGATGCGATTGATTTACTTCAACGACTGAACGATGCGAAGGTTCCATGCTTGAACGATACGAGAATAAGGAAATACGGGACGGTGGATTTCTTGGTGTCGTGCGAACGATCGAACAAGTTGAAGAATTCGCCGGTGATGCATGCGTTTACGTTTACGAATTTAGTTTTGGGAGCCTCGAGAGATGATTTATCGACAGCAGAAGTTGCGACGATATATAACAAACTTTTGGCGGTGTGCTCTGCGCACGGAAACTGCGACGCGGCAGCAAAGGCGTTCGAGCAAATGAAGCAAGATCCGAAAGGGTTAACTATTGACGTCATCACACACACGAGTATGATAGCGGCGTACAGTAAAGCTGGTAAAATTGATTTAGCGTTCGAACAGTTTGAAACGATGACGAAAAAAGACAAAATCGAACCTACTATTGTTACGTACGGGGCTTTAATGGATGCGGTGTCTCGAGAGATTGGAAGGCGCTCGGGCAACGGCGGTTTTAAATCGAACAACAAGAAGGATATTTCGTACGTGAAAGATGCCTTGGATCGCGTGTTTAACCTGCGCTTGGATTTAGAAGCGAGTGGGTTGCAAATGGACGTGAGAGTGTTGAATTGCTTGGTCTCAGCGTGCGGACGAGCGGCGGCTTTTGAAGAGTTGAGATCAGATGCGCTCGATCGCGCTTTTGACATCGTCGCTGAATCGCGTCGAAACGGGTTGTTTCCAGATGCGGTCACGTATTCTTCATTAATGAGCGGATGTGTGAATGCCTGCGAGCCACAGAGAGCGTTGGCGTTGTACGACGAAATGGAAATTAAGGGCGTCGCGAGAACGGCGTCGGTGTACTCCACCGCTATTCATGCGTGCGCCGCTGAGTATGACTACGAGAACTCTGCGCCAAACTTTCGAAAGGCGTTCAAAATCTGGGAAGAAGTGCAAGGAAATGAGCCGAGAGTGATGGTGGATTCAGTCTTGTACGCGACGATGTTAACTGTCGCGAGTCGAGCTGGGAACGTTGAAATGTGCGCCAATTTGATCAGAGAGATGGAAATGAACGGATCGATGATGTCGCCGGCGGTTGTTTCGACCATGTGTGGATCGTTCGCCCGAGCTGGTGATGCCGGAGCTGTAGATCGTATCTTATCTGACGCCGAAAAGTCCAATGGGGTTGTGCCACGCGCGTGTTACAACGCGTTGATCAATTCGTGTGCGAGAGATACCGATTTTGAAGGAGCGATGAAAGCATACGACCGATTGGTTGAGTCCGGACAGTCGCCAGATGAGATTACGTTTGAAGGACTCATTTTAGCCGCCGCGAAGAAACCAGAAACGCTCACAGAAGCGAAGAAATTGTTACAAGAAGGTATGGATTTGGGTTTACGACCGACTTTGCCGACGTACAACGCGTTGGTCAGAGGTTTTGGTCGATCCGGAGACTTGAACGAAACGTACGCCACTGTGAAGGCGATGAAGGACGCCGGGTATACGCCGGACGAGATGACGTGGAGAGAACTCTTATTCTCATGCGCTCGTCATGGAAACTGCTTGCTCGCGTGGGATGCGTACAAGAGCTCGCGCGAGGCTGGAATTGCTCCGTGTGAGGTGACTTTGAATACCATAATCGGTGCTATTCTCGCGCACATTCGCACGTTAACGGATCCAACGAGATTAGCTTCGGATAAACCCGGTCATGGATTGACGGATACTAGCACGAGTGGTGAAATTTCTACTTCAGTGGCGCAACCGGCGTGGAAAGAATGGTCTGATCGAGCGACGGCGGTATTCCACGAAGCGATCACGCACGGTGTGAAACCTAGAGTTGAAACGTTTTCTTCCATGCTCGCGTGTTTGCGACCGCCGACGGATCAAGAAGTACAGTTAGCGGAGAAATATGGGGGCGAATCGCTCGCGCGGTTGGTAACGCACCAGTCGAACGTCCACGAAGATGCAGCAACATATTACCCAACAAAGGCGCTGATTTTGTTTGAGGAAGCGCAAGCGATTGGTATCGTTCCTAAATTCGAGATGAGCGAGGACTCGGAATACGACATGCGAAATTTCCCTCCAGCGGCTGCGGAAGTTGCGCTCTTGACACTGATTCGAAAGATTAAAAGGCACGTAGAAGCATTTGGCGAAAAAGATTTGAAAAACAGACTGCCAACGTTTACGCTTCTCCTGCGCGCGAAACCGGAAATGTTGGTCGACAAAGATGGATACCTCGTTTCGTCTAGCTCAGATGAGTCGCTCGCGGGTCAAGGCGCAACAAGACGCTTGGAGAGAAGTGGTGAACGTCTCGTCGTGCTTCTGAGAAGATTGCGAATCAACTACGCCGGATCGCTCGAAAAAGGGCGAATTGAGCTCTCTTCTCACATCATGTATCGCTGGATCCATGGTAAATCGTCCGCACCCCACGCGTTGCCGGGCATGGAGGCGAGATTAGCCGATGACATTACCATGCAGGCGATGCGCATTCGTTCAACGGATGTGATGAGCGGCAGAGGAACTATCGATCATTACGGAAACGATTCAGATGAAGGCAGTACATTCATTCCTGGATACAGAGCTCCGGTGTTTAGAAACCCTAACGCAAACTATAGCAGATCTGAAGGTGGACAAGCCGGTGGTAGATGGTCTCGAAGCGGATGGTCACAAAATTCGTATGACGATATTCCTTCAGATCAACATTTGAGTATGGACGATTTGGACGATTTGATCAAGAATAGGGAATAATATAAACATTGATAAAAAGGTTGTAAATACAAATAAAGAAAAGACCAGCGAGCACAGAACGCAGCAGTATTGGATTACATTAATAGATGAACGTATAACACATTCCATTCATTATATCTCGTCGAGAAAAATCCTCGCTTCATATTTATTCGTGTGCTCTTTGGATTTTACCACGCCTCTGTGCCTGCTCTGTCTTCGCTCTACTTTCACGGAACTTTCCACCAACAACTCCATGAATTCTTCGTTCGTGGTAACAACGTTCATATCTTTGAGCTCTTTCAACGTGCTCTCGTACTCGCTCACCGGAAAGTTCATCATCTCCCTTGTCTCTTTCGTGTCTCCTCGCATGAAGAGCAAAGCCGCGTCATGGGCTCTCGCCGCGCTCTCTTTCGTCGTCCACGTCCCGAGCTCGTACCTTTTATTCTCTTCTTTAATCTGTACGAACGAATTCCATCGTGTCACGAACGCGGGTCGGAACATGCCGTTATATGTTTGCTCGTGCGTGTGGTGCGTCATCGGATCCTCCTTGGACGAAGCGGTGTTGTTCTCCGGAGCCGTCACAGAGCGTCGAAGCGTTCCTAGAACAGGAAGTGGACTATTATTTAGCGCTTCTCCTGTGTTTCCTTCACGTTGCTCTTCTTCTTCGGGAACAGTCGATGGAAGAGAGGAAATGAAGTGAGATAGGAAAGAAGATCTAGGTTGGTGATGATTGTCGTTTACGCACGCGTACGCGCTGTTTGTTCGTCGAAGCAGAGAAGGAGAAAGCTCGAAGGAGGACGACAAAAAACCGAGATCATCGTCGTCCGCCGCCGCCTCTTCTTCTTCTTCTTCTTCTTCTTCTTCTTCTTCTTCTGCCTCGGCGTCGATGTACTGCACGTTTGCGTTGTAATTGTTCGCGGCGAGGTCGTCGATGAGACTCGTGGCTGGCGAAACCATGTGTTGTTGTTGTTCTTTTTTCTGAAGATGAAAACCCCGAACCTCGTGTATTTTTGATTAGAAAATACGAACTATGCAAACAACGAGAAAGGGTCATAATAAGCAACAACACTTAATAATATATAAAAAGGAAGAGAAGGAGAGAGAGAGAGAGAGAGAGAGAGAAAAGAGAAAGAAAAGAAATACGGTTGTACAAAAATTATGTGTTAAAATGCCGTCTTTCTCGTGAACGAATGAGAACACGCGTGGTGCGCTAATCCCATATAGCTCTGAACTCTTCCTCTTCTTTCAAAATCTGTTCTTCCGTGACCCAGATCTCGGTATCTACTACGCTTCTCTCAGTCGCCGCGAGTTGTCTCATGAACTCGGCGTGTAACTCGTGCGACGCTTTATGGCATAAGACGTGCCCAATCGGAACGCCAGCCATGCCCGGTTCGGCCATTAAACTCATGTCACCGATTAAATCCAAAACTTTGTGCCTCGCGCACTCGTTTTCCCAGCTGTTTCGCATTGGCGGATTTAAAAACTCAGTCCCATTGGCAATTAAACTACACGACGCCGTCCCACCTTTGATGATATCGTACCTGTAGTATGCCATGTAATCTTGAATGGTACCAAAAGTTCTCGCTGGCGCGACGTCGATGTTGTATTTCGCATCTTCTAAAGGCGTCCACGAAAACCATTGCTTCCCAATTGCAGACGACTTGTACGTGAAATCGATGCCGTAGGTAATCTTCGACTGATCTTGCGGTGTAAACATGATGAACGCGTCTTTATCTCTCACGATAACCGGTTCTAACGGTTTATACTGTTTCTTTGGAACTTTCTCTCCATTTTTATCGTTTGCATCGCTCGCCATCGTCACTCCAGCTTTGCAAATTTCGTGCGCCCAGTGGCTGGCGCCGCCGTCTAAAATAGGCACTTCACCAGTACCTCCAATCTCTATTCTACAGTTATCCACACCGAGCGCTTCTAACGCGGATAAGAGGTGTTCAGGTTTCGTCACCGCAGCTTTGTCCGTTCCGGGCGCATTCAACACGCTCGAGATTTGTAACCCTTTCGCCAAGTTTGCCAAGTTCGCGTGTACCCTCGTCTCCGATCCTTGGTTCCCTAAAAAGTCCCCGGGAGAATCAATCTTTTCCTCATCCTCTCTTTTCAAAATAGATTGGTGCTTTAGAATTTCTTTCCTATCGCTCGGATCGTTCGAAAGCATCGCTCTCGCCCGTTCCAACAACAACTTATTCACCTGCGCGTCCGAAAGCGCTCCTCCGTCCTCGCCTTCGCCCGTCTTCTCGATGAAGTCATCCGAGACACGAACGAAATACCGCCCTTCGTCGGCGTACGCCGGACATATTCTCACAATCTCGTCTTCTCCGGAGTGCAAACCAAACCCGGAAACCACGAACGCTTTCCTGATAGTTTGTTGATACGAGCGGTTCGGTGGGTACACTTTCGGTTCCGCCTGAATCGCTTCGTTCAAGAATGGAACGTCTTCCACTGCTCCTTTCGTCGCGGTTCGCGTCTTCGCGTCTCTTCGTCTCCTTATTCTTCTCTGTTCGTGCTGTTGCTGTTGCTGTTGCTGTTTCGACAGCACGTGGACCGCGGTTGTCTTCATCGCCGAAGCCCCTGCTCCTCTCCTTCTGTTCGCGACCCTCACATTCTTAGGTTGTTGGTGCCCGGCGGCTGCTCCAAAACCTGACGCCGTCGCCGTCGTCGCGTACGACGTAGACGCCATCCTCCGTCGCGTTTTCTTCCCTCGAGCTCTGCGAAATCAGAAGATATTTCTCGTGTGCCTTCTTCGCGTTTGGCGCTTCCGGCGTTCAACCTATATACTCACCAAAGAATACCCGCGCGCAACGCCGTAATGCGGTTTTGTCTTTGTGTCCTTTATTGGGGAAGAAAAAAAACAAAATTTTGAACGCATTGGTCGAACTTTCAAAGTGGCTGTTAAAAAAAAGGAAATGCTCCGTGGCACATCGAACGCACGCATTCACACGCATCAGTGACGAGTGTAATGAGCTCGCCGAGATAAATAGACGCGTACATTTATGTTTTAACAATGTCGATGTACGCTCGCGAATTTAAAACGGAGGGACGATGAAAGCCGGTCCAACCTTTTGGCGATACTCGTGCCACCACCACCAGGAGGCATACGCTCGTTTTTCTCTCCATTGTCTTTGAATTTCCTCGAAATCTTCGTCGTCGTCGTCGTCGTCGTCGTCGTCCCAATCTTCTTCACTACTCTCGCTACTACTACTACTACTACTACTACTACTACTATCAATACTACTACTATCAATACTACTACTGC